>JAEEGL017319687.1_pt1 | contig 15652 bp, 12 predicted proteins | sample 9134231 | NCBI WGS metagenome assembly JAEEGL01 (sample SAMN16246548, study PRJNA631951) | gut metagenome | biome: gut microbiome; feature: rumen; material: fiber-attached | host: Bos | place: Iran: Karaj | collected 2018-10
TCCTGCCATACGTCGATCTGAAGACCGAATACTACGACCTCGGACTGCTGTCCCGGAATGATACGGACGATCAGATCACTGTTGACGCTGCAAATGCAGCAAACAAATACGGGGTCGCCGTCAAATGCGCCACCATCACGCCTAACAAACAGCGTATGGAGGAGTATCCGCAGCTCAAACAGATGTGGAAGTCTCCGAATGGAACGATACGTTCCATCATGGACGGCACCGTCTTTCGTACGCCCATCACGATCCCCGCGCTCAAGCCGGTCGTGAAGAATTGGAAAAAGCCCATCACCATAGCGCGCCATGCTTACGGTGACGTCTACAAGGCGGTCGACCTCGCTACTGACGAGCCAGGCGAGGCGGTGCTGCGTTTTACCGGACAGAGCGGGAAGGTGACGGAACTGTCCGTACAGAAACTTGACGGTCCCGGAGTCTTCCTAGGCCAGCACAACAAGGAGAGCAGCATCCGTTCCTTCGCCCGTTCGTGTTTTGCTTATGCGCTCGACGCGAAGCAGGACCTGTTGTTCTCCACGAAGGATACCATTTCCAAAGTATATGACGGCCGTTTCAAGACAATCTTCGAGGAGGAATTCGAAGCGTACCGCACACGTTTTGAAGAGTGCGGGATCAAATACTTCTATACGCTGATTGACGACGCCGTTGCACGTATCATGCGCTCGGAAGGCGGTATGATCTGGGCTTGCAAGAATTACGACGGCGACGTCATGAGCGATATGGTCTCCTCGGCATTCGGTTCGCTGGCAATGATGACTTCTGTGCTCGTGTCCCCGGATGGCAAGTTTGAGTTCGAGGCAGCGCATGGTACTGTGACACGTCACTATTACCGCTATCTGAACGGGGAAAAGACCAGTACCAATCCTATGGCCACCATTTTTGCCTGGAGCGGTGCGCTGCGTAAACGGGGCGAGATGGACGGGTTGGCGAACCTGGAAGCCTTTGGCGGACGTCTTGAGAAGGCCTGCTATGATACACTGGACGCTGGCATCATGACTAAGGATCTTGTGGCATACGCCGAACCCGGCAGCGTCAAAAAAGAAGCGCTTACGGATGAATTTCTGGATGAGGTTGCGGCGAGGCTTTCCTGATCTGTTCAAGGTAGTATCATTGTATGCAGCTATGAATGAAGAAAACAGAACAAAAAAGAGGATAGGGCGAGAATACTCTACGGATATACAATTCAGATAGTATAAAGAACGCACAAATAATGGGTAAGACCTTCAGCTACGCTGGGGGTCTTTGTTTTCATATTGATAGATAGCTGTGCGTTTGACGAGGGCAGAGGTTTGCAAATAATAATCGGTATATATCATTTTTGACGTATTATATACGGCTTTTTCTATTATTGCTATATATTATATGGTTTTTGCTATAATGCAGACAAGAATGCTTCCCCCATAATTACGCTACCATTATGAACACTTATCCTAATACAGTAGATATCCATTCAATTATCAGTTCAAAAGAACTTGATGTCTATTTTGTCGACAACTATCCCGGGACCAGATATCCGCGTCATATTCATTATGCGCAGGAACAGTTCGTATACTGTGTTTCAGGAGAAAGTGTCCATATAATTGAGGGCAAGGAATACCGTATGAAAACCGGCGACTGGGTCTATATTCCTCCAAAGGCCTGGCATGAGAGCTACAATCTGGAGGGCGGGGAAGTGGGCCGTGATCTGGTCGTATCTCATGTAGTCGATGTGATAAAGCCCGTTGATTTCAGCGATCTGCCTACCGGTGAGATCTATTTTGACTCAAGAGATTTTGCCTATGCTGTCTCATACTGCTCGAGTCAGCATTACGAGGAGTTGAGCGTGCCTTTTGCAATCCTTGATGAATTTGCAAGACCTTTATACGAGAGCAGTCTCTTTTCCAAAGATGACGACCGCTGCATGGATTGTCAGCAGCATTATCTGGATCAGCCGTGTCTTAGTGAAAACATCGATTTTCTTCATACTAACCCGGTCGACATGCAGAGTTTTCGATGCCCTTATGATATCGAGATCTACCATCAGAATATTCGCCTGCACGATCGCGTGATCGGCGCAGTAAGGGCACAGCATACTCCGCTCGAAGCGGGAGGCAGCGACCCCTCAGATACCTCAAAGGATATGCGGGCTTTTGAGAAGCTGATCTATCAGATTGCATCCAATTTGGAAAACTATTGTTATTATGAGGCTACCCGTAAGGCGCTGCTAACGCGTCAGAGATCCCTAAAAAAGGGCAATGATCGACAAAATCAGCTTCTTGGCGAGCTGCAGAAATCCAAAGATACGATCCTTCGCTTCAGAATGAGCAATCATTTCATCTTCAATGCTTTCAACAGTATGGCAGCTCTTGCAATCGAAGATGGAAACACCCAGTTATATGACGCCATCATAGCGCTTGCAGATATCATGCGGAGTCATTCCAAAAAGTTGGACACCGTCGTATCTCTGCGGGAAGAACTGCACGTTGTGGACAGCTATGTTTATATGCAGAGGCTGCGTTATGGAGACAGGATAAGCTTCAGGAGAAGGGTTGAAAAAGAATCTTTATACGATATTGAGATTCCTGCCAATTCTCTCCTGACGATCGTCGAAAACGCCTTTACACACGGTTTTATAAAGAATGTCGCTTCCCTCGACGTACGCATCACCGTCAAGCAGTCAAAAGGGTTCATCCATCTCAATGTGTCCAATAGCGGAAGCCAGATGAGCGAGTCGGAGCTCAATCGCATTCGAAACGGTCTTCCGAACAATAACGGTCATGGTCTGTCGATGGTCTATGATGCACTGAAACAGGAATACGGAAATATCAACTTTGATATCGGTGTCCGAAACGGCCGTACAGTAGTCAGCATTTCTTTGCCGGTAAAGGAGAAGCATTATGATACGAGCCATAATAGCAGATGATGAGCAGGCGACCTGTGCCGTTGTCAAAAAACTGGTAGAATCTCAGTCGATCTATGTGGAGATCGCCGGCATCGCAAGAGATGGAAGAGAGTCGATTAACATGATCCGGAAGCTTTCTCCAGATCTCGTATTCTTGGATATCCAGATGCCCTACTTTAATGCGTTCCAGATCATGGAACGCTGCCCGAACACCAAATACATCATCATCACCGCCTATGATTCGTTCGAATACGCACAGAAGGCGCTGAGACTAAATGCTGTTGATATCCTTTTAAAGCCGATCAATATCGACCAGCTGATCGCAGCCATCAACAGAGCGTTCGGCTGGAAGGCAACGCCCAACAACGTCATCAATCAGACGCTGGATTTTATCCACTCTCATTACAACGAAGACATCAAACTGCAGGATCTTGCCAAAAACCTGTACATCACTTCAAGCGCTCTTTCCAGATCCTTTCATGCCAGTACCGGAAAGAACTTTTTGGATTATCTGCACAGCGGCAGGATCCAGGAATCCAAGAGATTGCTTGAGGAGGGCTGTCCCATCAAAGACGTTGCCTATAAAGTGGGCTATAACAATATGAATAACTTTTATAAGCATTTTAAAGAGTTAGAAGGTCAGACTCCAGCGGAATACTCCCGTGGAAAGACTGCGACCAGATAGTTTTTGCCTGTATTGTTTTTTGCGATTCACCTGATCATCAATCAAAAAATAATAAAGAATGAGCAATTACGATAATATATTTTGTTTTCTTTCAACTCTATATTAACAATAAGTGTTGCTTGTCGGCGGTCTTTCCGGCGTGGCGGCACTGAATAAACCTAAGGTGTTTATTGAATTAGGTTTCTAGAAGACCTATAGAAAGGAGATCTAAAAGTGAAGAAGACATCAAAAGTAATAGCAGTATTTTTATGCCTTGTTCTGTTAGCTGGTGCACTTGCAGGCTGCGGTAACAGCGGCAGTTCTGCTCCGGCAAGTTCTGGCAGCAGCGCTCCGGCAAGCTCCGGCAGCAGCGCTCCGGCAAGCTCCGGCAGCAGCGCTCCGGCAAGCACTGGCAGCAGCGCTCCGGCAACTCCGGCAGTCGATACCGACCGGATCATCCGTGTCGGTACCAACAGAAACCCAATCCTCCTCGATCCGCATACGCAGGGTGATATGGGTTCTGAAGCGATTTGCCGTCACGTCTATGCCCCGATCGTATCTTATACGCCGGACGGCGAAGTCCATCCGAACATCGCTGAGAGTTGGGATATCGCTGATGACGGTATGTCCATCACCTTCCATCTGAGAAAGGACGTCACCTTCCACAATGGCGATCCGCTCACTGCAGAAGACATTAAGTTCAGCTTTGAGAGACAGCTGAGCATCCCCGACGAGCGTCAGTACGTCCTCCTGATGGATGACGTTGACGTTATCGATGATTACACCTGCCGCGTCAACCTGAACACTCCGGCTCCTGCTGTATTCCTCGTCAACGTTTCCGGTGCTGCCAGCACCATCGTTCCGAAGAATTACACGGAGAAGATGGAAGCCGAAGGAAAGTCGATCAGCGATGCGCCTATCGGCTGCGGCCCCTACAAATTTGTCTCCTTCACCAGTTATGACGAGTGCGTTCTCGAGCGCTGGGATGATTTCTGGGGCGAGAAGCCTGCCAATGCTGGTCTCACCTTCAAGATCATCACCGACGATGCTGCCAAGACCATCGCTCTTGAGACCGGCGAGATCGACTTCCTCGTAGAGACGCCCACCATTGACTACAGCCGTATCGACGAGAATCCGGACCTCGTTCTGGAGCCGTACGATACCGCCTGGATGGAATACCTCTGCATCAACAACCAGAAGGCTCCGTTCGACGACATCAGAGTACGTCAGGCGCTGTCTTATCTGGTAGATCGTGATGCTATCGTAGCCATTGCCGAGAACGGCCACGGCACGCCGCTTTACTGCCCGGCCGCCAAGGGCGACATCTCCTATACGGATCTTGAGAACAAGTATCCGTATAATGTTGAAAAGGCTAAGGAACTGCTTGCCGAAGCGGGTTACCCGAACGGATTCGAAGTTGAGATCCTCACCGGACAGGGTTACAGAGAACAGACCGCGGTCGTTCTCCAGCAGAGTTTCGAGCAGGCCGGCATTAAGGTCAACGTAAGAGTAATGGAGACCGCAGCTTTATTTGAAGCCACTGTTAAGGGTGATCATAGCCTCGCGCTGATGGCCCGTAACACAGACGCCGATCCGGAAGCAGGTATCGGACCTCTCTATCGTTCCACGGCTACTCCGGAAGAGGGCAACCGCTGGTTCATCAGAGATCCCAAGATCGACGAATACTTCGATGCTGCTCTTGTACCGACTGCCATGTCTGAGCGTCAGAAGATCTATGCCGAGATGCATAACTATATCATGGAGCAGGCTTACACGATCCCGCTTTACACCAAGGATAACTGCGTATCCTATGCAAAGGGCCTGACCGGAGCCATGCTCTTCCCGAACGGAGCTCATATGTATGATCAGCTCCACTTCGAGTAGTGCCAGTATCATTTATAGGTAAAGATAAGAATCACTAGGTGATCCGACACCTTGGAGATGGGCGTCGACAGACGCCCATCTCCATATTGTATAACGGTGTAAGAGTTTATGTAGTAGCTTCTGATCACAGTTACTGATTTGGAGATTATACTATGTATAAATACGTAATCAAAAGATTGATCCTGATGATCCCCGTCATCCTGGGCGTCACGTTCCTGGTCTTTTCGATCGTGAAGATGGCTCCCGGAGATCCGGTCCAGATGGTCATAGGTGATAAGGCAGTCAGTCCTGAGGCGATCGAAGAGATCCGCGAAGAACTGGGTCTGAATAAGCCTTTTTTAGTGCAGTACGGAATGTTCCTCCGCAACATGGTTCGCGGAGATTTCGGTAACTCATATATCACAAAACGTCCGATAGCGACCGACATAGCTGAAAGGTTCCCGGTAACCTTTAAACTGGCATTTTTCTCAATGCTTATATCTCTTATTATAGCTATACCGGTCGGCATCATATCTGCGACACATCAATACAGCCTCCGAGACAACGTCAGTATGGTCGCCTGTCTGCTCGGTGTATCCATTCCGAATTTCTGGCTCGGCCTGATGCTGATACTGTTGTTTTCAGTACGATTGGGGTGGCTGCCTTCCATTGGCCAATCAAGTTGGCTTAACTTTGTTATGCCGACCGTTACACTGGGTGTCGGCAGCGCGGCCAACATTGCCCGTATGATGCGTTCAAGTCTGCTCGAAGTCATACGTCAGGATTATATACGTACAGCTAAAGCAAAAGGTGTAAAGCAGGGCGCCATCATCCGCAAGCACGCGATGAAAAACGCCTTGATGCCTGTTATCACGGTCGTCGGTCTGCAGTTCGGTATGTCACTCATGGGCGCTATCATTACCGAAACAGTCTTTACGATGTCCGGTACTGGACGCCTCCTGATTGACGGCATCCGCAATCTGGATATGCCGGCCGTGTTGGGTTGCGTAACAGTCTTTGCGCTTTGCTATTGCATGGTCAATCTGATCGTCGACCTGCTCTACGGTTTCCTGGATCCCAGAGTTCGAGCACAGTACTCATCATAAAGGATTAAGGAGGCTATTCTATGTCTGATGTAAAAAACACCAGCGCTGTCAGAACCAGTGCTGTTGATGTCAATAAAAAGTACAAAAAACGCAGTCAGCTTGCTGAGGTATGGATCAGACTCAAGAGGAACAGAGCTGCCATCATGGGCATGATCCTGTTTTGCACACTGGTTCTGATCTCACTTCTCTCCGGCGTGCTCTACGATTATCAGGAGGATGCCTTATTACAGGATCCTATTCATCGTCTGGAGGGACCAAGCCGTGAGCATATTTTCGGCAGAGACGAATTCGGAAGAGATATTGCCGCAAGACTAGTCTACGGTTCCAGACTGTCTCTGACGGTCGGTCTGATAGCAGTAGGCATAGGACTTATCATAGGCGGCACATTGGGTGCGATAGCGGGGTTCTACGGCGGATTGATAGAGAATATCATCATGAGATTCATGGATGTTCTTCTGGCGATACCGATGCTCCTGCTGGCTATCACGATTATGTCAGTTTTGGGCAACAGCGTGTTCAACCTCATGCTGGCGATAGGTCTGTCGAGCGTACCGAGCTATGCGCGAATCGTGCGTTCCGCGGTCCTTACGGTCAAAGACCAGGAATTCGTCGAGGCCGCAAGAGCTATGGGCGCCAAAACGTCTACGATCATCATTTCGGAAGTTATGCCGAACTGCCTGGCTCCGATCATCGTGCAGGCTACGCTGAATGTAGCTGCGGCGATCCTGTCTACCTCGACAATGAGCTTCATCGGGCTTGGCATTTCTCCGCCTACCCCGGAATGGGGCAATATGCTGTCCGGCGGAAGACAGTTCTTACGGGATGCTCCTCATCTCTGTATCTTCCCCGGTCTTGCCATCGTCATTACGATCCTGTCGCTGAATCTGTTCGGTGACGGTCTGCGGGATGCTCTAGATCCCAAGCTCAAGCAGTGAAGGACAGGGAGGAAACAGACAATATGGATGATTTAAGAACAACAGAAGCTATGGATTCGACAGCCAATCCCTCCGCAGAAAGTGATGCTTCTGATCTGACGCTAGAAGTGAAGGATCTCTCCGTCCGTTTCACGACCATAGATGCGGTCGTTGACGCGGTAAGAGGTGTCAACTTAAAGGTGCACAAGGGACAGACGCTCGGCCTTGTCGGTGAGACAGGTGCCGGCAAGACGACGACAGCTCTGTCGATCCTCCGGCTGATTCAGGACCCGCCTGGGAAGATTCTTTCCGGAAGCGTCGTCTTTGAAGGCAAAGATCTTCAGAAGATCCCTGAGAGCGAGATGGAGAGCATTCGAGGCAATCTGATCTCCATGATCTTCCAGGATCCAATGACATCCCTTAACCCGGTCATCCCAGTGGGCGACCAGATTGCAGAGGTCATCGAGATTCATGAGAATCTGGACAAAGCGAAGGCTTTTGAGAAGGCCAAGAAGATGCTCGAGCTCGTCGGAATTCCCGGCAACCGCGCCAAAGAGTATCCTCATCAGTTCTCCGGTGGCATGAAGCAGCGCGTCGTCATCGCGATTGCGTTAGCCTGTAATCCGCGGCTACTGATCGCTGATGAACCTACCACGGCTCTGGACGTCACGATTCAGGCTCAGGTACTGGCGCTGATGCGCAATCTGAGGGATCAGAACGACACTGCCATGATCATGATCACGCACGATTTGGGCATTGTGGCAGAGATCTGCGATCAGGTAGCCATCATGTATGCTGGTCGTATCATCGAATATGGCACACTGATCGAGATTTTTGAGAAAACCAAACACCCTTATACCGAGGGGCTGTTCAATTCGCTTCCCAACGTAAACCGCCGTGGTCAGAAACTGGAACCCATCAGAGGCCTGGTACCGGATCCCACCAATCTGCCGTCAGGCTGTCCGTTCCATCCCCGCTGCAAATACGCTACCGAGCTCTGCTCACAGCGGAAGCCGGAAGCAACTTATTTAAGCGATACGCATTTCGTCGAATGCCTTGCTTATGAAGAGGGGACCGGTGTAACGGTAGATATAGAGGAGCGTGAACGGTAATGGCAGATCAGAGTTTAGAAATGAACAAGAGCAATGAGCCACTGCTGGTAGTCAACAACCTGAAAAAGTATTTCAAAACAAAATACGGCATGCTTCATGCTGTAGATGATGTCTCTTACACTATCGAGAGGGGCAAGACCCTTGGCGTGGTCGGAGAATCCGGCTGTGGCAAGTCTACGATGGGCCGTGTCATTCTACGCTTGCTGGATCCTACCGGCGGCAAGGTCTACTTTGAGGGCGAAGACCTGTTTGCTTTATCCAACGAGCAGATGCGCATGAAGCGCCGCGAGATGCAGATCATCTTCCAGGATCCTTTCTCATCCCTGAATCCCAGAAAGACGATCAACCAGATCATTTCGGCTCCGATGATTCTTCATAATATGTATCCGGATAAAATCGAGCGTCAGCAGCGTGTTCTGGAACTCATGGAGACCGTCGGTCTGGCTGAGCGGCTTGTCAATACCTATCCGCATGAGCTGGACGGTGGCCGTCGCCAGAGGATCGGTGTCGCACGCGCCCTTGCCTTGAACCCCAAGCTGATCGTATGCGATGAGCCTGTTTCGGCGCTGGACGTTTCCATTCAAGCGCAGATTCTGAATCTGCTCAGTGAGCTGCAGGAGAGCATGGGTCTCACCTATATATTCATCACACACGATTTGAGCGTCGTTCACTATTTCGCGGACGATATCGCCGTTATGTATCTCGGACAACTTGTCGAGAAGGCTCCAGCCGTCAAGCTCTTCGATAAACCGACGCATCCTTATACGCAGGCGCTGCTGAGCGCCGTTCCGGTCCCGAGCGTTCGCAACAGACAGGAGCGTATCATCCTGAAGGGCGAGCTCACGTCTCCAATCGAGCCTAAACCCGGATGCCGCTTTGCTCCCCGCTGCCCGTACGCGACCGCGGAATGCAGCGGCAGGGATCTGTCGCTGAAGGAGATCGAACCTGGCCACTTTGTTGCCTGCCGTCTGGTAGAGTAGCAGGAAGGAATTCGCAAGATGGGCGGTCAGTGGAAAGAGCGGCTGAAAGAAAGCGTTTCCCAGTATGATGACTCATTTGTGAGACGGCGCAAACCCTTTGGCAAGTCGTACGAAGAGATGACACGACTGGAACAGCGCATCTACAATAAGATACACCTTACGGCATGGCTGTCGACGCTGGCAGGCATACTGGTGGGGTTGGTGCTGATTCTCATTTATCGCCTCATCGCCGGGTAAGACAACTTGGAACATATGACAGAAAGGAGATCCGAATCATGAAGGCTTACGAACGTTTATTGCGTTATGTTGCCATCGATACCACGTCGGACGGGGATAATCCGCAGGGTCATCCGTCAACGGCACGCCAGTTCGATCTGGCGAAGGTGCTGGTCGACGAGATGCAGTCAATGGGTTTTGAGGATCCGCATGTGGACGAGCACTGCTATGTCTACGGCTGGCTCCCCGCGAGCCCCGGCTGTGAGGCTCTTCCGGCACTGGGTCTGATCTCTCACCTCGATACGGTGGCGGATGTTTCCGGGGCAAACGTCACGCCGATCCTTCATTATGATTATGATGGGGGAGAGGTACGTTTCCCCGACGGACGGGTCATCTCACCGCAGACGTTGCCCGATTTGACCAAGATCAAAGGAGAGACCCTGATCACCTCCAGCGGTGATACGCTGCTGGGCGCGGACGACAAGGCCGGAATCGCTGATATCCTCACCGCCTGTGAGGAGATCATGCGCGAAGGGCTTCCTCACCCCAGACTCTGTATCGCCTTTACACCGGATGAGGAGATCGGCGCCGGACCGGACTGCTTCGATGTTGAAAAGTTCGGGGCAGCCTATGCTTATACGGTTGATGGCTGTGACGTGGATGAGATCGAGTATGAGACCTTTAACGCTGCAAGCGCCGTCGTCAGTTTCACTGGCCATAATACGCATCCGGGGCTAGCGAAAGACCTCATGGTCAACGCGTCTCTTCTTGCGCTGGAATTTGCAGATCTGCTTCCTTCAGAGGAACGTCCCGAGCACACTGAAGGCTATCAGGGTTTCTATCATCTGACCCGCATGAGCGGAAATACGGAGAGCGCCAAGCTCGAATATATCATCCGCGACCATGACAGGGCAGTGTTTGAGGCCCGCAAGGACAAGATGAAGTCTGCCGCAAAACAGATTTGCGACCGTTACGGAGAAGGTCGATGCGCGGTCGAGATCCGCGATTCTTATTACAACATGCGCGAGGTGATCGAACAGAATTTCCACCTTGTCGAGCATGCCATTAAGGCTGTTGAGTCTGTAGGGCTCAAACCGGTCTGCCAGCCAGTAAGAGGCGGTACTGACGGCGCCAGGTTAAGCTACATGGGTCTGCCGTGTCCGAACCTCGGCACAGGCGCTTTCCAGATTCATAGTGCCAATGAGTTCACCAGTATCGAGCGTCTTGATAAGGCTGTGGCCATCCTGCGATCTGTGATTGGTCAGTATGCCGAATAAGGCTTTCCTCTGCGGACGGTCGATATGATCCTATCATTTAAACGTCAGCATAGGCTTGACATTAATATACGATTAAGGAGGTATGTATGAACGAAATTTTAAAAAAGTATCCAATTGAGAAGGTCAGAGCTCAGTTCCCTGCCTGCAGCAGAGAATTCAAGGGCAAGACGATCGCTTATTTCGAAGCTGCTGGCGCACCCCAGGTCGTGCAGGGCGTTATCGATGAAATACGTCGTTATTTAAGCAACGGTACTGCGAAGAAACATGCAGTTACCATGACCAGCCATGAAACAGAAGAGCTGTTTGCCAAGTCCAAAGAGGCTCTGGCTGCCTTCGTCAATGCTGAAGTCGACGAGATCGCATTCGGTTCCAACGCAACGAGCATGATGATCGACGTCGCCAGGTATCTCTCTGTCAACTGGGGCCCGGGCGATGAGATAGTCGTCACTGAGCTTGAGCATAACGCAAACATCGACAGCTGGAAAATGGCTGCCGAGGAAAAAGGCGCTACCGTCAGATATATCCCTCTTAATCCTGAAACGATAACGCTCGATTATTCGAACCTTGATACCATTATCAATGAGAAGACGGTCTTTGTCGCGATCGGTCTTGGCAACAACGCTGTCGGCACCATCACGGACATCAAGCCTGTCCATGACCGCGCCAGAGAAGTTGGTGCTATCTTCTCGGTCGATGCTGCCGGCGGTCTGCCTTATTTCTACGTTGACTTCAAGGCAATCGACGCCGACATGCTGTTCTCCTCCTGCTACAAGTTCTCCGGTCCCTATAATGGCTTCGTTGCCATTAAGAAGGAGATCTTCGACAAGATGAAGGTATATGGCCTTGGTAAGGGCACATACCCGATTCCGGACAGACTCGAAGTCGGTACCCAGAGCTATACGGCTGCCGTTTCCGTCAGAAAGGCTGTCGAATTCTATGCCAGCCTCGGTGAGGGCGCGACCCTGAACGAGCAGATTCAGAGCGGTTATAAGCTCCTGGGCGAATATGAGAACTACCTAGCTGATTATCTGCGTGCTGAGCTTAAGAAGATTAAGGGCATCAGGATGTATCAGGCTCCGGACGGTGTCCCCAAGTCTGCATGTGTTGCCTTCCAGGCTGAGAATATGACGCAGGAAGAGTTCGTCGGTACGCTTTGTGACGAGTATGGGATCTTCCTGACGGAGGGACATTACGCCAATCTGGATACCGCTCTTAAGTGCGGTGTCGATACGACTGGCTGGTTCGTAAGAGCGAGCATGGGTCCGTACACTTCGATAGAAGATGTCGACCGGCTCATCGCTGCCGCCAAGGAAGTTGTCGCTGCAAGAATGTAGACAGGCTTCGTAGTCTCGCTATCTAGAATAGAAATTGGAGGACTTTATGAAAAAAATACTAAGCACATATCCCATAGATAAGGTCAGAGCACAGTTCCCTGCTTTAAGCAGGATGCAGAACGGCTATAAAGTCGCCTATTTTGACCTGGGCGGCGGCGCACAGGCTCTGCAGAGCGTCATCGACATCTCCTGTGAAACCCTGGCAAATGGCATCGGCAAAAAGCACGCGATGTCGATTACGACCAAGGAGGCCGAAAGACTTCATCGCGAAGCAAGAGAAGCTTTTGCACTTTTGGTCAATGCCGAACCCGAAGAGGTGGCTTTCGGCGTCAACTGCACCAGACTCATGTTCGACGTAGCTAGAGCACTTTCCCGCGACTGGAAGGAAGGGGACGAGATCGTTGTCACAGAGCTTGAGCACGCCGCAAACATCGATTCCTGGAGACTGGCAGCTGAAGATAAGGGCGCTACCGTCAAGTATATCCCGCTCGACACCAAAACACATCAGCTCGATCTCTCCAATCTTTCCGAGATCATTACGCCGAAAACCAAGCTCGTAGCTGTCGGTATCGCCAATAACTGCATCGGTACCGTCAATGACGTCAAGACGATCACGGCAGAGGCCAAGAAGTATGGCGCGATCACGGCCGGCGACGCAGGTCATTCCATTGCCCATTTCTATACGGACATGAAGGATCTCGGTCTGGACATGATCTTCACCTCCGCTTATAAGTGCTACGGCCCCTTTGTCGGTGTTGCCGTTATCAAGAAGGAGCTGCACGAAAAGCTCCAGGTATACAGGATCGCTCCGTCCGCATCGGCCCCTCCCGAAATGCTTGAGATCGGCACCCAGAGCTATGATGGTGTCCCGGCGGTCAAAGGCATTACGCAGTTCTTCGTAGATCTGGGTACGGGCGATACGCCTGTCGAAAGGATTAAGTCCGCTTACGCCATGATCGAAGAATATGAGAATGCGCTTGCCGAGATCATGCGTGAAGGTCTGGCGAAGATCCCGGAGGTCACTCTTTATCAGTCCGAAGGTCCCAAGGTCCCGACGATCGCCTACAGAGTTTCCAATATGACACAGGAAGACTACGCTTCCAGAATGTGCGAGGAATACGGCTGCTTCATCAACGAAGGTCATTTCGGTTCCCAGCTCCTCTGCGATATCTACGATGTGTCCAACAAGGGTTGGTTCTGCAGAGCGTGCATCGCTCCGTATACCACACTCGAGGATGTCCTCAGATTCCTGGATGCCACCAATGAGATCATCAATTCTGCGAAATAAACGGATAGATGCTCTGAACAGGTTTCTGTAATAAGATCCGCTCTGACTGATCGCCCCTATATACATCGGCGCTGTGCCGGTACGGGGTTTCAGGATAGGAAATGAATTTAGGAGGTAAAAACACATGATGAATTCATTAACCGATTGCTACAAACTTTACAACGGAGTAGAAATACCGTGCATCGGTCTTGGCACTTGGCAGACCCCGGAAGGGGACGTATGCGTCAATGCCGTCAAGACGGCGATCGAGGCAGGCTATCGTCATATCGATACAGCGATGGGCTATGCCAATGAAGAAGGCGTAGGTGCCGGCGTCAAGGCAAGCGGCTTTGATCGTACGAAGCTGTTCATCACTTCCAAGCTTGGCAACAGAGTCCATGGTTACGATAATGCCATGCAGGCGTTCGAAGTTACGATGAAGAAGCTCGATATGGACTATCTGGACCTCTACCTTATCCACTGGCCCAATCCGATCTCTTATCGCGGCGAGCATTGGTTCGATGTATTCTATGATACCTGGAGAGCCTTCGAAGATCTGTACAAGGCCGGCCGCGTCCGCGCCATCGGTCTGAGTAACTCCCGCAGGCATCATGTAGAAGAGCTGATCGCAGCTGCCGACATTGCACCGATGGTCAACCAGATCAGACTCTGCCCGGGCGACACGCAGGACGAAGTTGTCGATTACTGCCGTTCTCAGAACATGGTCCTCGAAGCCTACAGCCCCATGGGAACCGGAAAGATCTTCCAAGTCCCCGAGATGCAGGCACTTTCAGAAAAGTACGGAAAGACCATCGCGCAGATCTGCATCCGCTGGAGTCTGCAGCGCGGTTATCTGCCGATGCCCAAGTCGGTCACGCCGGAGCGCATCATCTCCAATACTCAGGTATTCGACTTCGAGCTCGAGCCTGCTGACGTCCAGCTGATCGCCGATCTGAAGGGCTGCGTCGGTTACTCTGATGATCCGGATACCTGCCCCTTCTAAAAGCGTGACAGAGATATCTGAATAGTCAGGATCAAAAAGCTCATATCAGGAAGAGGGATTCGAAGACAGAGAGGTCTTCAATCCCTCTTCGTTAAATAAGAATGTCTGAATTAAGGACAAAAAAAATGAACGAAGAAAGACTTATACAGCGTTTTTTGAAATATGTCGCCTGTTCCAGTGAGACCCTCCATGAGAAGGACATCTGCCTCATAGTTGAGGAAGACCTGAAGGCGCTGGGGATCCCTTTCGAACGTCAGAACGTTGGAGATCGCTTTGGCTCTGACGGATGGAATATCCTGGCCAAAGTCGGCGGTGAGGGGAAGCCTGTCCTGTTCAGTTCTCATTTGGATACCGTTGCGCCAGGGGTCGGTATCCGACCCATCATACGGGATGGCGTCATCAGCAGCGATGGGACGACGGTCCTCGGATCGGACGATAAGTCCGGCGTTGCCGCGGCAATCGAGGCAGTCTGCACTGTTTTGGAGGAAGGGTGTCCTCACCGACCGGTGGAACTGCTGTTTACACTTTCGGAGGAACAAGGTCTGCTCGGTTCCAAGAATGCTGATTATTCCAAGATTGAAAGCAGAGAAGCACTCGTGCTGGACGATGAGATTCCCGGTCATATCGTCGTTCAGGCAGCTGCAAACAGGAGCCTGCATTTCGCCTTTTATGGCAAATCTGCTCATGCCGGTATGTCCCCGGAGGAAGGCCGCCATGCCTTAAAAGCAGCGGCTGAATGCGTCAGTGCGATCCGTATCGGCAGGGTATCTGAGACAGGCGTGGCCAATATCTCCAATTTCATATCCGAAGGGCCTACGAATATCATTTCAGATCATGCGAGCTTCGATATGGAAGTCCGTTCCTATCAGGAAAGTGAAGTCCTGCAGATGATAGAAGATGTCAAGTCGATTCTGGATATGGTGTGCGCCAAATACGGCGTTCGCTGGGAATATCGGGAGGAGATTGTATCGGATGCTTTCATGCTTCCGGAGGATGCTCCCATCAGGACTTCAA
>JAEEGL011131020.1_pt1 | contig 15651 bp, 14 predicted proteins | sample 9134231 | NCBI WGS metagenome assembly JAEEGL01 (sample SAMN16246548, study PRJNA631951) | gut metagenome | biome: gut microbiome; feature: rumen; material: fiber-attached | host: Bos | place: Iran: Karaj | collected 2018-10
CATGTCGCTTGTTTCGGAGTAAAGCGGTCGGGACAAAGCCCGACCCTCCCAAAAAATCGCATTTGTGCTGAACGCCGGCGGGGGGATTTGGTATAATAGCTGGATAATTTGAAACCGAGTGAGGCCGCAAGGCCGGAACGGACCAGCTACGGGCAAAGCATGAACCGCATACTTTTCGAGCCATTCGAGGTAAAGGACGGCGTCGCGACCTGCGACGGCGTCCGCGCGGAGCATATTGTGCATGTACTCCACGGCGAAGTCGGGCAGCGTCTGAAGATCGGCGTCCTCGACGGACCGATCGGGTCGGGCGTCATCGAGTCGGTGGAGTCCTTCGACGGCGTCGGCGGTCCGTCGTTTCGCGTTGCAGTTAAGGCCGAGCTCGCGGACTGCGGCCTGCAGCCGTGGGCGGACCTCATCCTCGCGCCGCCGAGGCCACGCGTGATGAAGCGGCTCATTCCGCAGCTGGCGTCCTTGGGCGTCGGGCGGATTGTCCTCGTCGGCGCGAAGAAGGTCGAGAAGGACTTCTGGGGCGCGACGCTCCTGAAGGAGGAGAACTACCGTCCGCTCCTCGTCGAGGGGCTGATGCAGGCCGGGACGAGCATTGTGCCGACGCTGGAGACGCGGCGCAACTTCAGGAAGTTCGTGACGGACGAGCTGGACGCGATGTTCCCCGCGGGAGACCGCGTCGTCGCGCATCCGTACGCCGACGGCCGTTGCGCGTCCGCGCCTTGCGGCGGCGGGCGGCTTCTCCTTGCCGTCGGGCCCGAGGGCGGGTGGACGGACGAAGAGGTGACGCTTCTCGAGTCCCGCGGGTTCAGGCGCTATTCGCTTGGCCGTCGGATTTTGAAAACGGAAACGGCAACCATCGCGTTGCTCTCAAAACTGAACAAGGAGGAACAATAGGATGAAACGGTTGATCATTGGCCTGGCGTCGGCGATTGCACTCGCCGGCTGCTGCGTGTCGCAGTGCGGCGATGTTTCGAGCACCACCTACGTCGCGGATGCGCTTGCGCCATATGTCGAGAGCGGGGAGCTTCCGGGCGCCGTCAGCATCCTGTACAGGGACGGCGCCGTAGAGACTGCGTGCGTTGGATATGCCGACGTTGCCGCCGGTCGCGCGATAACCGCGGACGACGCCTTCATGCAGTGCTCGCAGACGAAGGGCTTCTGCGGCGTCACGATTGCGAAGCTTGTCGAGGAGGGGCGTCTCAACCTCGACGACCCGGTCTCCAAGTACCTGCCCGAGTTCCGCACGCTGTGGGTCGAGGAAAAGAGCGGAGTCGAAGGCGAGCGCAAGCTCGTCAAGGCAAAGAACGTCCTGACTGTCCGCATGGTGATGAACCACACCGGCGGATTCCCGTTCGAGATCAGCTGCAAGCAGGGCGCCATCCGTGGCGGCGGCTGGTCTGGCGGCGCGCCGCTCAGGTCCACGGCCGCCATCGCCGCGGCCTCGCCGCTCCTCTTCGAGCCGGGGACGAAGGTGCAGTACTCCAACACCGGCATCGACATCGGCGCGGCGGTCGTCGAGGTCGTCACGGGGATGAAGTGGCAGGACTACCTCAAGAAGGAGGTCCTCGATCCGCTCGGCATGAAGTCCACCTGGTTCTGGCCGACTGACAAGCAGCTCGAGACGCAGATAGAGATGTACGAGTGCCGCAAGGGCGAGCGCGCGAAGTACCAGCTAGAGGACCCGATGGAACAGCGTCCATACAACGACGGGCACGTCTTCGCGTCCGCCGGCGCGGGACTCTGGACGACGGCCAACGATCAGTACAAGTTCTACAAGATGCTCATGAACCTCGGGGTGGGCGACAACGGAGCGCGCATCCTGAAGGAGGAGACCGTCAAGGACCTGCTCGCCACGCCGACGCGTCCCGGGACGGTGAATGACCGCAACTATTCGCTCGGACTTTGGACGGACGGGTCTGGCTGGTTCGGGCACGGCGGTGCGTTCGGCACGAACTGCAACGTCAACTGGAAGACGCGCCAGCTCAAGCTGTGGGTCGTGCAGCTCAGGGGTGGCCCGCGTCCCTGGGACAAGGCGAAGGACGCAGCCGTCGAGAAGTTCTTCAAGGCGAAGATCGACAACTCCGGTGCCGACGCCTACACGGGCAGGGTGAACTGACCGGCGCAAGATGCATCCAAACCTGGTAGACCTGGGCTTCCTCCACCTGAAGACGTACGGCGCCTGCATGGCGCTGGGATTCGTCCTGTGCTGGAAGCTCGTGGAGAAGCTGTCCGGGAGGAAGGACCTCTCGGACCTAATGATGTACCTGATGGTCGGCGGTGTCGTTGGAAGCCGCATCGCGTACGTCATAGAGCACTGGAAGGCGGAGTTCGCGGCGAACCCGCTCTCCGTTGTCAGGGTGGACCAGGGCGGGCTCGTCTTCTACGGCGGGCTCATCCTGTCCATCTTGATTTTCTTCGCGTGGTGCGCCGTGAAGCGCGAGCGGCCGCTCGCGCTGGCGGACATCCTGTGCGTCGTGATCCCCCTGGGCCACGCGTGCGGGCGGATTGGCTGCTTCTTCTACGGTTGCTGCTGGGGGCGCATCTCCGACTCGCCGCTCGCGGTCGCCTTCCCGCGCATGTCGCCTGCCTGGTACGACCAGGTCGCGCACGGACTCCTGGACCCGTCCGCGCCGCGGTCGCTGCCGGTCCTTCCGACGCAGCTCTTCGAGGCGGCAGCGCTTCTCGTCTTGTTCGCGGTCCTTCTCGCCGTCTACCTCAAGTGGCGTCGCTTCACGGCTGGCGCGTACCTGATGGGATACGCGGCGGTCCGCTTTGGCATGGAGTACCTCCGCGGCGACCCGCGCGCAGCGGTCGCGTTCCTCAGCATCGGCCAGACGATTTCAATCTGCATGGCGCTTCTCGGCGCGGCATTCATATGGTTCTCGCATGAACGTCCACGTAATAACGGGTGACGACGAGTATCTCGTCTCGGAGACGGCGAAGAAGCTCGTCGCGAGGGCTGGCGAGGCCCTCGAAGTCGTGGATTCGTCGAATTCCACGAACGCGGAGCTGCAGCTCAAGGACATAGTGGATGCGGACGCAAGCTTCTCCACTCCGCCGTTCCTGGATCCCGTGAAGGCCACGTGGTGGAAGAACGTCGGCTTCCTGCCGTGCTCCGGGAAGGGCGGTCCGTCGGAGGACGTCAAGAACGCGCTAGAGAAGTTCGCGAAGAAGGTCGCGTCGAGTCCGCTCCCGGAGAACCAGGTTTTCGTCATCACCGGACCTCGCCTAAACCAGAACTCCATTTTCGCGAAGACCCTCAAGTCCGTCGCGGAAGTGGTCTCCTTCTCGTCCGGCAAGCCGTGGGAGAAGGCGCGCGACGCGGCGGTGCGCGTGGCGGAGATGGCGGGCGAGCATGGCTTCAAGTTCGAGGGCGGCGCGGCCGAGCTCTTCGTCGCCCGCGTCGGGACGGACACCCGTTCGCTCATCGGCGAGCTCGGCAAGCTGCGCGACTACCTCGGCGGCGAGAAGGTCGCGACCGCGGCGGACGTGAACGAGATCGCGTCTCCAGGCGTCGGCGTCGAGCCGAGCGTCTGGGAGATCACGGACGCGCTTGGCGCGCGCGACGCGGCGAAGGCCGTTGAGGCCGTCCGCAGGTTCGAGCTCGAGAACGGCTTCGCGGTGATCGTGACTAGCGCGGCTGAGCGGCTGTTCCGCCAGCTCGCGGAGCTGAAGGACGCAGAGGCCGCGGGGAGAGTCTCCGAGGCTACGGAGGGAATGCCGCCTTTCGCCGTGCGCAAGAGCCTCGGGTTCCTGCGCAAATGGACGCTGCGCGAGCTCAGGGCGGCGCGCGCGCGCTTCATGCGCCTGAGGGAACGGGCCGTCTCCACGTCCGGCGGCGCCGACGCGCTTGTCATTGTCGAGATCGTCCGCACATGCTGCCGTGCCGCGGCGGGAGGCGCGAGATGAGCCACGAGTTCCTGAACCTGGAAAAGGCCGCCGAGCACATACAGGTCGACGCCAACGAGCTCAAGCACGTGGCGCAGCGCGGCGAAATCGACGCGACCGTCCGCGGCGGCGAGTGGTTCTTCGAGCATTCCGCCCTTGACGAATGGGCGCAGCGCAACCTTCTCGCGTCCAGCAGGAAGGCCCTCGTGGAGCGGCACAGGGCGCTCATGGACAAGCGCAGGCGCGAGCGCCGCGAGCAGCTCGGCGTGGCGGGGCTGCTCAGGGAGGACGCGATATCTCTCTCGATCGCGGCGAAGGCCAAGGCGGGAATCGTGCGCGACATGGCGGACCTGGCGGAGGCGACGGGGCTCGTATACGACCCGGAGGGACTCTTCAAGGCCATCATGTCCAGGGAGGAGGCTGCGTCCACTGCGGTCGGCGCGGGCGCGGCGTTCCTGCACCCGCGCTTCCACGACCCCTACATGTTCGAGGAGAGCTTCGTCGCGTACGGACGCAGCGAGCGGCCGATATTCTTCGGCGCGCCCGACGGCGCGGGGACTCGACACTTCTTCCTGATATGCTCGACGGACCACGAACAGCACCTCCACATGCTTGCGCGGCTGGCGGTGCTCGCGCACGGAACGGACCTCCTGGAGCGGCTCGAGACGGCCGAGGACGCGTCCGCCGTTATCGCCGCGGTTGCGGAATGCGAGAGCGCGTACGAAACATGAGGTGCTGAATGAGCGATTTTCTGATGTCGATGAAGGATGTTTCCCTCGCGTTTGGCGGACCTGCCGTGCTGGACGGCGTGTCGCTTTCTGTCTCCAAGGGACTGCGCGCGGCGCTCACGGGGCGGAACGGAGAGGGAAAGTCCACCCTCATGAAGGTCATCGCGGGCGAGATTTCGCCGGATACGGGCGACATCGTCCGCGCGCCCGGGCTGCGCACCGTCTACGTGTCGCAGGAGGTCCCTGCGGACCGTCCAGGCGATGACGCGTTCAACGCGCTCTCGGGCGGACGCCGCCGCAGGAAGATTCTCGAGGACGCGCTTCTCTCCCGTCCGGACCTCCTTCTCCTGGACGAGCCCACGAACCACCTGGACGTGGAGGCGATTGACTGGCTGGAGGGAATGATCCGCCGCCAGCGCGAAATGGCTGTTCTCGTTGTCACGCACGACCGCCGGTTCCTGAAGCGGATAGCGACAAAGATCTTCGATTTGGACCGCGGCGAGCTATCGGGCTGGGAATGCGACTACCCGACGTTCGTCAGGCGCAAGGAGGATCTGCTCGCGGACGAGGCGGTCTACTGGGAAAGAAAGTCCAAGAAGCTCGCGAAGGAGGAGGCCTGGATAAGGCGTGGCGTCAAGGCCAGGACGACGCGTAACGAGGGCCGGGTCGCGGCGCTCATGAAACTACGCGAGGAGTTCGCGTCCCGCCGCACCGCAACCGGCGCCGCCACGATGCGGCTCGACTCCGCGGAGCCCGGCGGAATGCGCGTCCTCAAGATAGAGGACCTCTCGTTCACATACCCGTCCGGGACGCGTCCGATCGTGAAGGGATTCACGGCCGACGTACTTCGAGGCGAGCGCATCGGCATCCTCGGCGCGAACGGCGCGGGAAAGACGACGCTCCTCAACCTGCTCACGGGTCGCCTAGCCCCGACCGGCGGATCCGTCACAATGGGCACGAACGTCCGGCTTGCGTTCTTCGACCAGCTCAGGTCCGAGATGAAGCCCGAGCTGACCGTCGCGGAAAACATCGCGAGCGACCGCGACGAGGTCATGGTGGGCGGAGTGAGGAAGCACGTCTACTCTTATCTTGCGGACTTCCTCTTCTCGCCGGACCGCGCGCGCACGCCTGTGAAGGCGCTTTCCGGCGGCGAAAGGGCGCGCCTCATGCTGGCGAAGCTCTTCATGGCGCCCGCGAACCTGCTTGTCATGGACGAGCCGACGAACGACCTGGACATCGAGACGCTGGAGCTTCTAGAGGAGCAGCTTCTCGCTTATTCGGGGACGCTCCTTCTCGTCAGCCACGACCGCGAGTTCCTGGACAACGTGGTCACGTCCACCTTCGTCCTCGAAGGCGACGGCGAGGTCCGCCAGTATCCCGGCGGATATGCGGACTACGAGCGTCAGAGGGGGGACGAGGTCAGAGGGAAAAGGGAAGAGGGAAAAGGGAAAAGGGAAGAGGGAATAGGGATGGGCGCTGCTGCCGTTGCCAAGTCCGCGGCGGTCGAGTCGGGGAATGGCGAACGGGGAACGTCCCGCAAGCTGTCCTACAAGGAGCGGCGCGAGCTGGACGCGCTGCCGGACAGAATTGACGCGCTCGAAAAGGAGATAGCCGCGATCCTGGCTTCGGACCCGCTCAAGAACCGCGACGACTACGCGCGCGTTCCGGCACTTCAGTCCGAGCTTGACGGCGCCGTCGAGCGCTGGGCCGAACTCAGCGAACTCGACGGATGAGTGGATGCGCGAAAGCCTTCGGGGAGTGGAGTGGATTCCTGTTGTCGGTTGTCCCAGGGACAAATGCGTCCGCATGGCTGAGGGAATTTCTGGTATAGTATCTGCAAGTGAATCGAATGATCGGCGAGTCTCAAGATGCAGGTGAATGCAACAGCCCGGAACGGGTGCCGTTCTGGGCGGTGGTGTTGTGCTACATGCTCCGCTTTGGGTTGCTTTATGCCGTTTTTCGCATTACGACTGACTTTGACTCGTTTGCGGACTTGTTCTGCTGCGGGGATTGGTATCGCTATGTGCCAGTTGTGAATTTCATCCTGGCACTGCAAATACTGCTGAATCTTGAGGAAGACTGCCGTTTGCGATTGCGAGTTGGCTATTGGGCGAGGAACAGTCGGGTCATGCCGAAAAGCTGGCGTTGGGAAATTGTAGCTTGGGCTGTGGTCTTGCTGATGATGCTACTCATGTTCGGGAAAGTGAACACGGAGACTGTAGACGGCGTCACCTGGCGATACGAAGTATTAGACGGCAAGGCGATAATTACTCGGGGGCGGAACCACAGCCATAGCCGTGCGGCTATATCGGCCTTGACGTCGGGTCACCTGACTATTCCGTCGGCACTCGGCGGATATCCCGTGTCGGGCATTGGGGAGTTTGCGTTCCACAACTGCCGGAATCTGGAATCGGTGTCGCTGCCCGAAGGACTGAGATGGATCGGGCTAGAGGCGTTTAACGGGTGCGAAGGATTGACGGCAGTGACGATGCCTGATAGCGTGACTCATATCCATTATGAAGCTTTTCGCGGCTGCCGCAACCTGACGTCGGTGACGATTCCTGCAAATGTGGTATTCATTGACGAAACTGCGTTCGACGGGACTCCGTTTCTCGACAATGCAACAGACGGGCTGTTGGCGTTCAGCGGAATCGCCTACAGATGGAAGGGGAAGTGTCCTGCGGAGGTGGTGATCCCTGAGGATGTGTCGCGTGTGTTTAGCAGGGCATTTGAACGTCGATTTGGACTAGAAATCCTGACGATTGGCAATAGCGTCACGAATGTAGGAGATATGGTTTTTCATGGTTGTTCGAATCTGAAGTCAGTGGTGCTTGGCGCTCAAGTATCGAGCATCGGGGGCCGTGTGTTTTACGCGTGCTTCAAACTGTCTTCTGTTTCTATTCCGCGAAGTTTGACTAGCGTTGGAGAAGAAGCTTTCCGAGGCTGCCCAATCAAAACGTTTTATGTCGAGAAAGGCGATGCGGATAGGGTCAAGGAACTGCTGCGGGGCAAAGGCATCGACGTGGACAAAGTCGAGTTCGTGGAGCGGGAAAACGCTCCGTCCGCCCCCAGGGGCAGTGCCGCCGCGCATGCCCCCTAAGGCGAAATCACCTCACCGCTGAAGCCCGCTTTGCACACCCAATCGTAATCTGGTATACTACCGACTAGACACAAGAAAGTCCTTGTCAGCCTATGTTACGCAACGGGTGTTGCACTGGCTACTGGCTGGCGGGATTGGATCTCAAAAGGAAATGCAAATGAAAAGTAGTGGCGATATGAAGCGTCGGTGGGGTCTCACGGCAATCTTCGGAATTACGCTTTAGAATGTGCGCGCCACGCGAGGGAAAGACTGGATAGCATGGAGCAAACGGTCGGCAAATGACTGTCGCTGAGAGCATTGTGAAGCTGTCTGGGGGAGTGCTGTTGTGTGCATTTCTGGCAATGCCGCTTTGGGGCATTGGCGCGCGCATTCCTAGCCGAAGCCCGGGCCATGGCTATCCGGGGCGGCTTGAGGCATATGGGGAGACACCCGAACTCAAGGCGAAGATGGCGAAGTTCGGACTTAGAGCTGGGCGGTTCGTCCGGCAAGCTGTGCCGGATGGATACCTGCTGCCGACCGAGAAGTTCGCCCTCAATGAGATTCCCTATCTGTCTATGCCCCCCAAAGCCAGAGGGCGAAATTCACCGCAGCACCTTCTGAGGATAGGAAACAACTTATTGAAAGCAACTTGCTTTCGGCGCGCTGGCGGCGGGAATGACGGAGGCGGGGAAATTTGGTATAATATTGCGGAAAGGGCAGATATTACATGATATCGTCAGAAATAAGCGGTTCCCTGCAAGGGTCCGGCAAGGGATGGCTTGCCGGACCGGTCCTGTTTGTCCTCATGGTCGCGGCTCTTCTCTCCGTCTGGGCTCTCGTCGAGCCGGCCGCGCTCGTCTCGGCTTTCGACCGGGGCGGCTACTCGCCGTTCGAGCTGGCCACCATACCGTTCTATCTCGCCATAGTGCCGTTCGTGTGGTGGAAGTGTCCGTTCGAAGGCTCGCTGCGCCGCCGCAGGATACTTTGCCTCATGGTCAGCGTCGTCGCGGTGATGGCCGTCGTGAAGGAACTCGACCTCCACATAGCGGCGCTTCGCTGGCTCTATCCGGACTGCGTCTCGGATGAGGGTGGACTTGTCGCGGGGAAGTTCTTCAAGCCGGACGGGCGTCCGCTCACAGGCACGCCGTTCAAGATGCGCGTCCTTACGAACTCGGCGGTCCCGCTCGGGATGAAGGCCGCGATAGTCGTCTATTTTGCCGCGTTTTTCGGCACTTTCGCCGCGGGGTTCGCCTATCTTGGCGTGCGCTGGATCAAGGGCGTCTTCGCGCTTGAGCCAGCGTCCTGGGCATGGGGCTGCTTCGGCGGCAGCGGCGTCGTGGTGCAGATCGCGGACAGGCTCCCGGCGTGGCTGGGGCACGAGCACGGACTCGACAAGCACGCCGAGGGCGGCATTACCGCGGCGACGTCGCTTTGCACGTGCCTTGAGGAGGGCGGCGAGCTGATGATCGCCGTATTCGCGCTCCTCACGATATGGCTGGGGCATCGTGCAGTCGTGAAGAACGGGGGGCGGCGTTGAGGAAGATGGGAGCAGACGAGCTTCGGCAGAAGGCCGAGGAACTCTTGCAGAAGGCGGCGGAACTCAAGTCCGCAATAGAGCTGAAGAGCCCCGAGGAACTCCGCCGCGCGACCGAGCATTCCGTCCGCGGGTTCCGCGCGGTCCTCTTCGGCGAGAAGGCGTTCCGCACGGACCTCGTCGCCTTCATCGCCTGCACGGCCGTCGCCTGCGCCCTCTGGTATTTCGGAATCGTCGCCTGCTGCGAGTGCGCCGTGATGGTCTATACGGTCTTCATGGCGCTCGTCGCCGAGATCATCAACACCGCGATCGAGACCACCATCGACCGCATCTCCACCGAGTACAACGAGCTTTCGGGACGTGCCAAGGACATCGGAAGCGCCTGTGTCTTCGTCGCGTTCTTCGGCGCGGGCGTCGCTTGGTTCATCATCCTCCTCGGACGCGCTATCGAGCGGGGCTGGATAGAGTCCGCAATGTCATTCTTACATGGAGGCGCGTCGGCCTGATGACGGTCCTCAAGCTGGTGACGGTCCTTCTGGCCGCGGTGCTCATGCTGGCCGCGGCGCTTCGCCGCGCGGAGTGGCGTGGCGGGCTGCTGCTCGTGATGTGCGTGTTCCTCGCAGGCGCGGCTCAGGAGTGCGAGCCGGTCCTTGCGCCTCTCTTCCCGCGGCTTCGCGAACCGGAAACGCCGCTAACCGCAGCCTTCCTGGTGCTTGGCGCGGTGCTTGCCGCGGTGCACCGCGGCTCGACGGTGCCTGCGCTGGACGCGATATGGCGCAACCGGCGCCTGCCGCTCCTGGTCTGGGGCGTGCTGCTGCTCTCCATCCTGCCGAACGTCGCGAAGGCGAAGTTCGTCTGGGAGGCGTTCTCGTCCCTCGAGGTCGGCACGCACGCCGTCCGCGAAGCCGCCGAAGCCGCCGCGGAGACCCTGGGCTGCATCCTCGTGCTGAACTGGGCCGTCTTGTTTGTCAAGGACAAGTGGCGGCTCTTCGTGCGTCGCGTGCCGTCGCCCCACGAGCACCTCATCTGGGAGAACGAGCTCGTTCCGGTCGGACGCGGCTCGCGACGCCAGGCGTACCGCGTCGGCGACACCGGGTTCTGCGCGAAGTTCTACATCCCCCCCGCGGACTGCGCGCCCGGAAAGATGAAGGCGTCCATTCGCCGCGAGATCCGCTGGCGCAGGTTTTCGCGTCTCTACAACTCCTCCAGCCAGGAAGTATACGTCTACGGACGCATGCGCCACGCAATGCCCGAGTCGGTCCGCGCGCACATGCCGCCCGTGTGCGAGCGCGTGTTCCACCCGCGTTGGGGGTGGGGCGTGCTTGAGACGTACTACTCCAACCCGGACGGCGAGGCTGTGATACCCTACCGACGCGAAATCGCGCGCCAGGAGTCCGTCGAGACGAAGAACGAGATCTACAGGCAGGCGAGGGCGATGCTGCTGGACCTGATACGCGTCGCAGCTCCGTTCCACGAGCCGGGGAACTTCCACGTGCAGTTCAAGTCCGGCGGGGGCTTGGAGCTGAAGCTTGTGGACTTCGAGCCCGACCCGAAGACTCTCATCCCGATTGAGTCGTTCTTCCCGTTCGCCCGCCGCGTCAAGCTGAGGCGGAAGTCCAGGCGCTTCCTCGCCGAACTCAGGGAAAAATACGGCGTAACCGAAGAAGTCGCCACGGAGATAGGATGATGAAGCCGCCAAAGTACAGCATAGCAGGTCTCAGGGGCTTCCTGGAGGGGAAGCTTGGCGCAAGCGTCGTCCGCTTCGACATGGTCACCGACTGCTCGCGTCCGGAGAACTTCGCCGCGGAGACCGCCTCGGGCGAGAGGCTGCTCGTGAAGTGCGTCCCGCCGGAGAAGTCGCCGCAGAAGTACTTCCTGAACCACTTCGTCCCGCACCTGGAGGAGCTGCGCGGCGTCTCGTGCGCCGTGAAGCTCAGGCACGGCCCCTGGAAGTTCGAGGGATGCACCGTGGTCGCGCTCGAGTGGTGCGCCGGCGCGCGCGTCATGCCGGACCGGCTGACGGACGCGGAGGAGGCGGACCTCGTGCGCGCGTACACCGAGCTCTCTGAGGCCATGCGCGGCGTCAGCGCGGTGCTTCCGCCGCGGGACAACGTGGCGGTCCGCGAAGAGGCCCTGTCGATGCTCTCCGGCCGCTCGTGCCGCGCGCTGCGTGAGTTCGTGGAGCGGGATTTGCCCGCCGCGGAGATGGCCTACGACAGGTCCCGCCTGCGCCCGATCCACGGCGACTTCCACCACGGCAACGTGCATTTCGAGTCCGGCCGCGTCTCGGGGATAATGGACTTCGAGGACTTCCGCTACGGATATCCGGCGGACGACTGGACGCGCTACGTCGTCTGCGGGGCGGAGCACCTCAGGTGGTTCGACGTCGCGGGGCGGCGGCGGCTTCTTGCGCTTTTCGCGCGCCTGCTCCCGCTTGCCCCCGCCGACGAATGGCGCGAGGCGGTGGACGGGCTGCTGATAAGGAAGATATGGCGCCGCTTCTCGAGGAGGAAGGGACCCAGGGCGTGGCTCGCGCTCAACATCCGGTTCCGCCTCGGGTTCTACATGAAGCTGCGCGCAATGATAGCGGCCTACGCCGCGGGGAAGGAACCTAGATGAGCATCGGATGGCCGATATTGTACCTTGCGGCGATGGCGTTTCTGCCGCTCGTATTCTCAACCGCGCGTTCCATGAGCCGCGAGAAGGTCCGCGACCGCGTCTTCATGAAGACCGTCGCGAAGGACTACCTGCGCACGCTCCCGTCCGTAGCGCTCGTCTCGCTGCCGCTCGCGCTCTTCCCGCAGGCCGCTCGCGGCTACCTGCTCGCGATGCACCTCGTGTTCGCGTGGATGGTCTTCGGCGACGTGTGGCACGTCCACCTGTTCGGCGCGCGCGCGGGCGTGAACACGTGGTACTCCATGTTCGTCACCACGAAGGGCGAGGTCGCGGAGTACATCAGGAACAACATGACGGCCGCGCAGTGGCTTCTCATCGCCGCCGTGTACCTCGTCCCCGCGGCGGCGATATGGCTCCTCGCCCGACCCGTCGCGTTCGGCGAACTCCAGCTGTCCGTCGCCGGACGGAATCTGTCCGTCTCCTGGCGCTGGATATGGGCCGCGGCGCTCGCGCTCCTCGCCGTGCCGCTCGTCCGGAACTGCTTCAAGCGCGGCGCCCGCCACAAGCAGGGGTACATGCTCAACCCGTTCGTGAGCGTCTTCTACCACTACTACCTCTACAGCCGCCGCTACAAGCTCCTCCTCAAGCAGATCGCGGGACACGCGGCGCCGCCGTTCGAGGGGATCGCGTCCTGCCTGCCTGCCGGCACCCCGCAGACCGTTGTCGTCTGCATCGGGGAGAGCGCGAACTCCATGCACCACTCCTACGCAGGGTACTCGCGGCGCACGAACGAGTTCACGGACGCGCTTGGCGACGTCGTCTCGGTGAAGGGCGTAAGGTCCCAGTACGCGCAGACGCTCCCGAGCCTCGAGAAGACGATCACCTTCGCGACGGACGCGGACCCGGACGCGCTCTGGTCCAAGGGATCGATCATCGACTACTTCAAGGACGCCGGGTTCAAGACGTTCTGGCTCTCGAACCAGTACGCGCTCGGCGAGGAGGGCGACACGGCGATCACGGCAATGGCCGGGCACGCGGACGAGAGCCGGTGCTTCAACTTCAGCGCGATGAAGGGGTTCGAGAGCGCGAGCTCCGGACTCGACGGCACGCTGGTCGCGGAGCTCGAGAAGCGCCTCGCGGACCCCGCCGAGAAGAAGGCGATATTCCTGCACATGATAGGCAGCCACTCCGCCTACGTGAACCGCTACCCCTCCGAGTTCCGCCACTTCACCGGCGCGCCTGCGGGCAAGGAGCATCTCTCCGCCGCGGCGAAGGAGCTGCTCAACACGTACGACGACTCCATACGCTACACGGACTGGGTCGTCTCGCGCTTCGTCGAGGCCCTGCGCGGGCGCGGCGAAAGTGCCGCGGAGGCGCTGGTCTATTTCTCGGACCACGGCGAGGACTGCTATGACACGACGGACGACAAGCTGCTCGGGCACGGGCAGATCGCAAACCTGCCGATGACGTCCGTCCCGCTGCAGGTCTGGGTGTCGCCGAAGATGAAGGCGCTCCGTCCGGACCTCGCCGTGCGCCTGTCGCGTCCGAAGGAGTCCGGGAAGCTCGAGGACGTCGTCCACACGATACTCGACCTCGCCGGGCTGTCGGGTCCGGAGTTCGCCATGGAGAAGAGCCTGTTCGGAGGGGCGCGATGAAGATCAAGATAGCCTCGAAGAACCCGCTCTTCTCGCGCGAGCCTTTCGAGTACTCGCCCGGGTACGTCTTCACGGCGGACCCCTCGTGCCGCGACTACGACTGGCTTGTCGTCTTCGACGACCTCGCGGCGGACGAGACGCTCGCCTGTCCGCGCGAGAGGACGGTCCTCGCGACCTGGGAGCCGCCGAGCATAAAGAACTACTGCACTGCGTTCACGCGGCAGTTCGGGCACCTCATGACGAACCGGCCGAGGTCCGCCGAGCGCCATCCGCACTGGCACCTCGCGAAGGGCTACTACCCCTGGTACAACAGCCGCACATACGAGGAGAACAAGGCGTTCGCGATTCCGGAGAAGACGAAGGTCGTCTCCGCGGTGTGCTCCTCGAAGGCGATGAAGTGGACTCGCCACGCGCAGCGCATTGCGCTCCTGAAGAAGCTGGTCGCGGAGGTGCCGGGGGCGGAGTGGTACGGACACGGGGTGCACGAGTTCAAGCGCAAGTGCGAGGTGATGGACGAGTACCGCTACCACGTCGCGTTCGAGAACCACATCGGCCCGCACTACTGGACGGAGAAGCTCGCGGACGCGTACCTCTGCGAGTGCCTGCCGTTCTACGCCGGCGCGCCCGACATAGCGGACGACTTCCCGGCGGAGTCGTTCATCGCGATTCCGCCGGACGACCCGGACGAGGCGATCCGCATCATGAAGGAGGCGATTGCCGCGGACGAGTGGTCGCGGCGAATCGGGGCGATCAGGGAGGCGAAGGCGAGGCTGTTCGAGAAGTTCAATTTCTGGGCGCAGACGATCGCGCTCGTCGTGTCGGAGTCCGGCCAGGAGCTTTCCGCCGGCGACGCGACGGGACCGGCCGTCGTCCATCCGCGCAAGTACGTGCGCGCCCACTCGCTCTCGGCGAAGCTCGAGGACGGGTGGTTCCACGCAAGGCAGTATCTATCGGGAGCGGGACTGTGGAAGAGAATGTCCTAGTTATAAAGCACGGGGCGCTCGGCGACTTCGTGATGGCCTCTGGCCGGATGCTTACGGTGAGGAAGCTCCACCCGCAGGCGCGCATAACGCTTGTCACGGAGAGGTTCCTGAAGGGGCTCGCGGAGTCCATGGGCGTGTTCGACGAGATCGTCGAGGATTCGCGCGGCTACAGCTTCGCGACGTGGTGGAACGTCATCAAGCGGACGATCGCGGACAGGAAGTGGGACGCGATATACGACTTCCAGTCCAGCAACCGGACGCTCTGCCGCTACTACCCGCTCGCGCTCCTCGCGACGGGGAACGCGATGCGCTGGGGGCGGCTGAAGAAGGGCGGGCTCGTCTGGCGCGAGAGCACGCGAAAGATCCCGTACACGCCGTGGTTCTGGCGCAACCGCTTCGCGCCGGTCGAATGGCTGCCGAGGAACCTATCCATGTGCCACGGCGGGCACGAGAACTTCGGGCTCCTCCCGCCGCGCTACGCGCTCCTGATACCGGGCTGCTCGGCGGGCAACGAGAGGAAGCGCTGGCCGGCGGACCGGTTCCGCGCGCTCACGGACCTCTTCGCGGAGAAGGGCGTGAAGTCCGTCGTCATGGGCACGAAGGCCGAGTCCGCCGAGATCGAGGCGATATGCCGCGACAACCCGAACGCGGTGAACTTCCTCGGCAAGAGTTCGATAGCGGACATACCGGACCTCGCCAACGGCGCAGCGGTGGTGGTCGGCAACGATACGGGGCCGTCGCACATCGCGCACATAGCGGGCGCGAAGACGGTGCTGGTCTTCACGGACCGCGACTGGGTCCGCGCGGCGCCGAAGAACGCCTCGAACGCGGTGAGCCTCCACGGTTCGTCGATAGGAGACGTGCCGCTTTCCGCGGTGGTCGAGGCGATCAAGGGCCTTTGCGGCGATTTCGGGAAAGGAGAATGACAATGGTCGACAGGATTGCGAAGGCGAGGATACTCTGCGTAGGCGACGTGATGCTGGACCGCTTCGTCCAGGGAGACGTCTCGCGCATCTCACCCGAGGCGCCGGTCCCGGTGTTCAGGTGGGCGTCCGAGCGCAAGATGCTCGGAGGGGCGGGCAACGTCGTCGCGAACCTCCGCGCGCTCGGGGCGAAGGTCTCGCTCGCCTGCAGGATCGGACGCGACGCCGACGGGGAG
>JAEEGL012134076.1_pt1 | contig 15651 bp, 13 predicted proteins | sample 9134231 | NCBI WGS metagenome assembly JAEEGL01 (sample SAMN16246548, study PRJNA631951) | gut metagenome | biome: gut microbiome; feature: rumen; material: fiber-attached | host: Bos | place: Iran: Karaj | collected 2018-10
TCCACGATGTCCCGCTCGCGCGGCGTGACGAACAGCACGACCGCGGTATCCTCCAGGTGCTGCGAGATGAAGATGAACCTTCCGTGGCAGACATTGCGGTAGTCATACACCCCGGTCGTGGCGATGCCGCTCTCGACCAGCTTGCCTTCGAGGTTCTCCGCGACGGGCCGGCCCCAGGAGCCGTGCAGGATGATGTAGTGCTTCAGCGCCCGCAGGTCCTCCGGAGCCAGGGCGGTGCCGTCGTTCCGCTCGAAGCGGAAGGGCCGCTCCGGGAACGCCTTGTACTTGCCCAGGTCGCAGCCCGGGTCGAACGTCCGGCACAGGAGGGCGAAGTACAGCAGCGGCGTCTCGGTGGACACGAAACCGTCGTGCGCCTTCAGCCCCGGGATGTCGAAGGAGAGGGCCGAGCCGGCCTTGGCAAAGAGTTTCCGGACCGTGTTCCGCTCGCCCGCGTAGAGGGTGAAGCTGGCCGTGGCCGCCGGGTTGACGGACAGGCCCCGCTTCGCAGCGAATACGATGTCGTTGTTGTGGCCACCCTTGCTGACCAGCAGGAGCTTCGCGGTCCGGAGGGCCGTGTCGCTGAAGGAGTTCAGGGTGTACGGGGTTACGGCCGCGGACAAACCGCCCCGCGCTCCGTAGAGCAGGGCGGCGAAGTCGGCCACCGTCTCGGCGCCGCCGGATCCGGTGGCCACCAGGGGCCGCTCCGGGTTGTCGAGAAGGAACTTGCGCAGTGCGCTGACGTCGGCCGTCTCGGCCTGGGAGATAATGCTGCTGAGGTCTATCATAGATGAATGTGATTTCTTTATCTTACTTCAAAGAATCGGAATTCTTTCATCCTCCGGATCCAAGATACCTGGACTGCGCCCGGCCCTTCGTCCTCCTCGTGTATCCGGACGGCGTGTCGCCAACGTATTCCTTTTTTTGTTTTGTATTGGGTATGAGTTTCGGTGGACATATAACATACTGTGGAATAATAGTATCTTCAGCGGAATCAGATCGGCTCTTGTATGGACAATAATAGATAGTTCTGATTCTTTTACTATATTTGAATTATCAACATATTATACAATAGTCAAGGACCTGTAATTGTGCTTATGAAACAAATAGAAACAATCAGTTTTAGCCCGGAGCTTGTCGGCGAGATCAAATCTGCCAATGGAGAGTTGGCGCTTGTTGGCCGGGTCCCATTAAATGTTGTGAAGACCTTAACCCGTTTTGAGTATGAGACTTTGGATCTCTCCCGTGCGGTTTTTGAAGAAGAGGAAGAGGAGTATTCGGTTTATATGGGTTACGGACACCGTGGCCCTTATTACGGGGGAAGCAGAGTGCGAAAAGTGGATGTTCTTAAACGGCTCTTGGAGAATGTGACGGCGTTAACCTTGATTCTTCCGGATGATGTCGCCCGGCGTCATATGACTGCGATCAATGGCAACAAGATGATCTTCTCCGTACACGTTAGTGAAAACTGCAAACTGTTTTCGATGGTTGGCGACGACGTGTATAACAAGAAGAAAACGACTTTGCTTTTTACTCCCCGTTCTGTTGTTTTCTGCAAATGTGAGAAATGTGGTAATTCTGTTTTGAAAGACAAACTATTGCCATTGGCAACTGGAGGCTATGTGTGTATGGATTGTTTCTATAAAGGCTACGATTCCTGTTTTTGGTGCGGGCGTTACTTTAAAAAAAATGACTTACGGCGCAGTGAGTATGATGATAATATGTACTGTTCGGAGTGTTTAGCCAAAGGAATGGGATAACACTGGGGACAGTAGCATCATTTTTGCTCTTGACGAGCGATACTAAGCGGTTGCAGGGCTTTCGGATTTAAATGTAGATTGTCAACAGATGAAACAAATCAAATCAATAATCAAAAACGAGATTCTTCGCGATGAGATTGCATCTGCGGATGGCGAATTGGCTCTTGTTGGTGCAGTCCCGCTGGAAGTGATTCCTTTGCTTCAAGAATATAGTTATAAGGTCTTAGATTTATCTCAAGCGATTTTTGGTGAAGAAGAGGAGGATTATGTCGTATGTCTTGGTTATCGCCATTCTGGTCCTGTTTACGGTGCGAGTGGTGTGCGTAAGGTGGATGTCCTGAAACGTCTTCTTGAGGGACTGACTGTACACACGCTTATCCTACCGGATAATGTGGCTCTCCGTCATATGAATACCATCACCCATCGTAATGAGGGGAAAGTGTCTATCTCATGCGTGAGAGTTTCGGAGAATTGCAACCTTTTCTCTATGGTTGGAGAAAATGTATACAATAAAAAAGGGACAAAACTGGTTTTTGAAGCTCAAACGGTTGCCGTAGAGAATGTAAATAAAGTTGTTGCTCAAGATGAAGAGGACGTGGTAACAGAGTGGAGTAAATTAAGTAGTTTTCCTTTTGAAGTCGTAGATGGGGCTCTCCGATTTGGCGAAGGAACAAAGGGTTCCAACAGGTGTTCTCTGCACGATGTTAAGCCATTAATTGAAGAGATTACTATTCCGGACTCCGTAACGGTGATTACAAGTTATGTATTCTCTGATTGTGCCAACCTTAGAAAAATAACGTTTGGAGAATCCGTGAGAAGAATCTGCAACGGGGCTTTTAAGGGATGTGTTAGATTAGAGGCGCTTGTGCTTCCTGAATCATTGAGATGGATTGACGATGAAGCCTTTGCCGGTTGTTCTGCACTCAAGTCTATTATCATACCAGACCAAGTCGAGTCTGTTGGACAACATGCATTCAAAAAATGCACGGGTATTGAACGTGTCTATATCGGCAAATCCGTATCTTTCTTGCCTGCCGATGCTTTCGAGGACTGCCAGGCGATAGATTCTTTTGTAGTGGATCCGAACAACGTATTTCTAGATTCCCGTGATAATTGCAATTCTTTAGTTAAGAAGGGATCTCGTGATGACGAAGATTCAATCGCTTTAATGAGTCGTAATTCTTTCATTCCCGATGGCGTTGGATACCTTGATTCTGTAATATATAAAGGCTTTCAAGATTTACATATCCCGGATTCGGTTATCACTATAGGAGGGGGTGCTTTCGATGGTTGTTCGAAGCTTTCATCGTTGAAGATCCCAAAGTCTGTTCGGTATATTCGATCTCAAGCATTTGCTGGATGCTCGAGTTTGACTAGTATTGTGATTCCCAATTCGGTGACGATGGTGGGCTCATGGTTTATTGGGCATGGATTATTCAGCGGTTGCACTCATCTGGAGAAGGTAGAAGTAGAACCAGGGTGCAGAAACTTGGATTCTCGAGATGGATGTAATGGCATTATTGCTTCTCATACGAATACGTTCATGAGCGGCTGTAACAAATCATTCATCCCAGATACTATAATTGAGATAGAAGATATGGCTTTTTATGGATGCGAGGGTATTGAATCTATCAGAATACCCAATTCTGTAACCAGTATTGGGAAGTGGGCTTTTTCTTATTGTATTTCTTTGAAAACGCTTATAATTCCAGAATCAGTTACATCAATTGGAGAATCTGCTTTTGCCGGATGTACAAGTCTGGAAGCCATCGTATTACCTCCGAGAGTTAAGGCGATTCCTGTTGATATACTGGATGGTTGTCCGTCTTTATCCGCGATATATGTACCAAAAGATCGCAGGAAGTATTATGTATCCCGTTTTTATAATATTGAACCAATAAAGTTTAAGTCATATGTTGGACCTCCGCCGATTATAGGGTAAAATAGACTTCCTCGTCAGAGAGTTTGAAGAGGACTATCGGCTTGTACTCACTCTTTCAAGGTCACCCGCCCATCACCTTAAAACAGAATGAGCAAAGGGTTATGTCACATAGAGGGGAAGCATAGTTTCTCACAGCAAGTGTCACAGATCCTTGCATATTCTTCTGTATAATCCGGACTAACGCCGCGCTCTGTGCAAAACTCCATAATTACTAATTCTAGTTCAAGCCACATCTCTTCTGTGACTTTTTCGAAGTTATAATACTCTCCTAACATCTCCTCAATTTCAATCCTATCTATAAAAGATGAAGAGCTGGGCGTAGGAGTATTGTTCACCAAACTCCTATCGAGTAACTGTTGACTTATTTGACACATATCTGACTATCATTTAATTGTTAGTTTAAGCACTAGTTCTATGCCAAAAGAACCTTTTTTTCGAGGTGCAAGTTACTTAATTAACATGATTTTACCAAGCGATTTGTAATAAATTATTATTATGAATAATAATTTTATGTTACTTATCTTTGATATTTCCATAAATAATAATATCTTTGCATTAGATCTCTTTATTACATACTTCTGATGGAAGGAAAGTTATACTTCGAAGCACACGGAGACGATATTCTCCGTTCTAAAGGCATTTCAAAAACAGAGTTTGCCGAGTTGATGGGTATCAAAAAACAAAATGTCAATACCCTTTTCCAGACAAAGAATATTTTAACACTTAGAAAGGCTGCCAAAGTATTGGACGTCCCGTTTGATTTATTAATATCATATGCCGATGAGCCGGATATCGAGATAAATGGCTATATCGAGATCAATGGAAAAATGGTTAAAGTAAAAGATAGAAGCGATATTGTTAACCTTCTCTCAGAGATTCCAGTTTCGGATGAAAATACTACGAAAAGTAAATAACGATATTTGAATCATAATAAAGCATGACAAACCTATTTGGAGAGGAGTACGAAGAAGTACTAGAACCTCAAAAGAAAAAAGGACGTTCGAAAATAGAAAAGTCTAAAAAGGCAGAGACTAAGAAGCAAAAAACTGTTGGAGTATATAACCCAAAGAACAAGCTTAATGATCTCACTGGTGGAGAATGGCAGTTTTGGACCAGGACTGTCCTTTCAAAGATTTACCCAGCAAATTTACAGCATAAACTAAGATCTCAGCATGGGGGGCAAAAGCCGCCCCAACTATGTGCAGACCTGATTAAAGTATTCACAAAAAGCGGCCAGACTGTATTGGATCCCCTAGCTGGTGTCGGTGGTTCTCTTCTGGGTGCCGCCCTTTCAGGAAGAAAAGCAGTCGGTATAGAGTTAAACCAGAAATGGATTGATATCTACAATGAAGTTTGTGCCCTGGAAGACCTGGAGTGCTTTCAGGTTTATAATGGTGATGCTAATGAAGTGTTACCCACATTGACGCCTGGTTGTGCGGATTTTATTCTAACCGATGTTCCGTACTGGATAATGGATCAAGTTAAGAAGACAAGGTCTTCCAGGGACAGAAAAACTAACCTTTCCAAATTCAATGATAAGAGCCTTCAATCAAAAGAGGAGTGGCTGAATGAAATGAAAGCTATTTTTGTTCATGCAGCACCGATATTAAAGATAGAGGGTTACATGGCCGTATTCATTGGTGATATGTACAATGGGAAGGAGTACCATTTCCTTGCCGCAGACCTGGCAAGAACGATCTCAAGCATCGGAGAGTATACTCTGAAGTCAGATATGATTTGGCATGACGATTCGAAGGCACTGCATATATATGGTTATCCATTTGCATATATTCCTTCCGTAATCCATCAGCATATATTAATTTTCCGTAAAGACAAGAAGAACGATGCAAAGTAATTTAGTTAACCCCCAAATTGACAAGTCTAGGTTATTATCTGTTGATGATTATGAGAGACTGTCAAATGTCCATGAGTTCATACTTTACGGAGATAATATTCTCGAAGGAATCACACTCCTGAACGACATGACCCGGTCTGATAAGATTCTGGCTTTGCACGGTGTTATTTATGAGCCTATAGACCAGCCTATTTATTTATTCAAAGACCGCTTTGACGAACTATATGCAATAAAGATTTGCGGCAGTTATGACAAATGGGAGCGCCCGGAAAAAGTAACTGCTCTAATTGAGTATATTGACTTGCCCGATTATATCTTCTACTCTGTTAGGAAAAAGCGTGTCGTAATAGCTGGCGAGAATACGGAAACGGCTTCGGTCGGAAACTCTCAGTGGCAAAGAGAAGGAAGAAAACTTGGGGCCGCTAAAAATCGGATTCCTTTTATATATCAAACGTTCTATTCAGGAAAGGATGAGTCACAGGATACAATACGTGAACCTAGTTCTTTGCAGGTTTACAATCAACTTATTTATTCAATAAGATATAGGGTCCCGTCATTTGTGGCATACTTCGAGAATAATTTTGAAGGTGCAAAAACACGCACGAGGACGCCTGAGGATTGCAAGGAACTGTTTGCTGACTATTTGAAAGCATCTCTTGTAGCAGACGTCCATCCTGGTGAGGTTGAATACAGAAAACAACTTGAGGAGCAGTTCTTTATCCACATGATTGACTTCCTTAAGGAGGCTCATTATGAAAGCAATGGCGTAAATGGCAAAGTCCCTCGCCTGGATCAAGACTTTCCTGTCCTAAATGCCAAGGTTAGAACGGCACTGTTGAACAACACTGCACAGTTTGCGTCGGATCTTGTAGAATACATTTATGATGGCAATGACGGTTTTATTGCCAAATACCCAGTGGATGACCTTCGGATGTCAAACATGACCAAGTGGGCGGGATATACCAATAAACAGTGGATTTCTCAACTCATATCTTATTTGTCTTCTCATTATAATACTCCCAAGAGTTATATTAATGGGCAATCAAAGGTTGGTTTTGGAAATACAAAGTTGTGCAAGGACTATCTGATCTCACGTTTCCCGGAAAAAAGTTCGGCAATCAATAGGGTTTTGGATGAGTCAAAATATCCGGATAGTGTAATAATGCCTCTCCGAATACACAAAAAATCCAATAATGTCCTCACGTTCTCTCCAGATCCCGAGAGCGGAGAAATTGCCGCGTTTGGCGAGCTGTTTGGGTATAATTACAAAGGTGAGAAGAAGCGCCCTGTGATTGGCTATGTAATAGTAGAGACTCCTAGAGGTTTTAAATTTGCCGATAAAAAGGGAACCAAGCTCTATAAGGCAATCTTTGAGTATGTTGACATTATCATTTTTAACGATTCAACATTATTAACTGATTATCCGTACACATATCCCACCACGAGTCACGTTCCATCTTCTATTCTGGCCGAAAGGCCTCTTACAACGACGGAGGAGATGAACGTAGTTTCAACTTATCTCAATCTGAGCACGATTAGGTCAAATTGGCAATTGTGCTTTATCCACACACATCACTCATCATGGCAACAGTTGGTGGTCCATAATCCATCTGGAGACAAACAGCATAAGATTGACCGTGTGTTCACCAAGCCAGACTTGATTATGCAGGATGAGGCCTGGCATTTTATGGTTGCAGAAGGGAAGGATCAGTACATAGATTTATTGCGTGACGGAAAGATTAGGAAAGCGATGGAGAATTCCGCACAGATTATTGATACCCTTTGTAAAGTTAATCATACAAAGTTCAATGCCTTCATGTACAATCTTCTAACCGAGCCAACGGTCGACCCTCAATACTATGTTGATTGTGAAGTAAGTAAGGTTAAAGGAGCAATCCGGCGAGGCCATTTCAGCCAAGTTGCATATGAACAGGATTTTGTTATTATTATCGTGTACCTGGATCAGAAATATAGAACAAGGTTTAAGCTCGTTTACTCTGAAGGGTTTACCCCGTCTCTAAAAACCCAGTTGGATAAAGAATTCGACCAATGAAATATATTGGGAACAAGAGCCGATTGCTAGATTTCATAGGAGACTCTATCCAAGATGCTGGTTTGCCAACAGAAGGTACCTTTATCGATATTTTTGGAGGTACCGGTTCTGTAGGGAATCACTTTAAAGGGAAAGGGTATCAGATCATCTCGAACGATATTATGACCTATTCATATGTCGCCCAAAGAGTCTTTATTGGGATGAATCGTATCCCCGACTTTAAGAACGTTTCCAACTCTGGAATATATGGGGTCCTCAAAATTCTAAATAATCCGGACTTTAAATGTGAAGGATTTGCGTTTGATAACTATGCTCCCGGAGGGAGGGATGGACGCCAGTATTTCTCCGACGGGAACGCACAAAGAATCGATGCCGTTCGAGATATGATCGAGACGTGGCAGCATCAAGGTTTGTTGAGTGAAGATGAGTATTATCTTTTGGTATATAGTTTAGTTGATGCGGCTGATTTTGTGGCTAATATATCAGGTACTTATGGCGCATATTTGAAGATATGGCGCTCTATGGCCCTAAAGCCTCTCACTCTCAAATGTCCGGAGGTATTCAACAATGGCTTGGATAATTGTGTCTATCAAGAGGATGCTAACAGCCTAATTCGCCATATTCATGGAGATATTCTTTACTTGGATCCTCCATATAATGAAAGGCAGTATGCGCCAAACTTCCATGTCTTGGAATCTCTAACTATTTGGGACAAACCCGAATTAAGAGGTAAATCAGGGCAGCGAGATTATAGTGATAAAAAGTCATTGTATTGTCAGCGCGGTCAAGCTAGCGCAGCGCTGCGCGACTTAGTCAATAATGCCGACGTTAAGTACATTGTTATGAGCTACAATAACGAAGGTATCATTTCAAGGGAATCGTTATTAGAGATTCTATCTAGTGTAGGTCCGTTGCAAGAATATCAGCAGAACTATAGGCGTTTCAGGACGGAGAGCAATAACGAGCATCGTCACTATAAAGAGTGTGACGATAAAGTGGTTGAACATCTGTATATAGTAAAAAAACAGAGGTAGTCTATTTCAATGTCTTACAACGATGAGACGGCAATAGTTATGAATCTCGCGAAGCTTTTTATAAGACCGCAAGGTTTTTTGATCCGGAAAACTACGAGCAGTAGGCGGCGCTGATTGAAAAACTGGATATAGACCTCTGGGTTATCAAGAAGATAGAGTCTTGCCGAAAGATTCGCCTTCGTTTTACGTAGATATAGCAGAACTACCTAAAACGAAGGCGAATGATTGTTGTACATCCGGACGATCCGAGCACGAGGATGCTCACGTCCATCTATGAAGGCATTGAGGGCGTGACCCTTTTCAATTCGTGGCGTCAGCGGGAGCGGATGCTGAAGACCATCGCGGCGGCGCCGAAGGACGAGCCCGTCCTTCTGCTGGGGCACGGCAGCCCCCACGGCCTCTTCGATATGCGTTACGGGCTGATAATCAAGGACTCCGATGCGGCGATCCTTCGGGACCGTCCGAACCTTGTGGGCATTTGGTGCTACGCGTCGGGCTATGCGCACGAACACGGGCTGAAGGGCTTCTTCAGCGGTATGTTCATCTCCGAGGAGCCCGAAGCGTGGGTGAACGGCGTGGAAGCGGAAGCCGCGGAGATTGACGCGAAGGCGTGGGACTTCGCAATCCGTTTCGGCGACCTCCTCCGAGCGGGGAAGCCCCTCGCGGAGATTGCCGCGGAGCTGATGGACCCGCGTCACATCGACAGCGAGCTGACGCAGTTCAACTACGAGCGCCTCACGTGGCGTCCGACGGGCACCGAGCCCCTTCCCGCCGCCAGCGCGGCGGAGGAATGATCACGGGAGTACGAGCTTTATCTTGTCCGCCAACTGCAGGAAGTAGTCGTTGGACCAGATGTCCAGTTCGTGCGGGTCGTTGATAAAGGGGAGCACGTCTTTCTTGACAAGCTCGATATCGGTGCCGCCCAGGCGTTCGCGGAGTGCGGCCTGGAATTGCTCCGGGGTCATTCCCTGTCCCGTAGACTGGCGGATCCGCTCCTGAAGATGGCTCCAGCCCAGCGGGACGCCGTTCCGGACATACCATTCGAAGTCGTACCAGTCGCGGCCCTTGACACGGGTCTTCCAGGCCCGGAACGCCAGGGCACTCATCTTTCCGGCAAACAGATCCGGCAATGCTACGCAGCGGGTCATAAAGGACTTCGGCTGCAGCGAGAGCTTCTGCTCCGTTGCGAACTTCAGCGGGGGAGCCGTATCCACTTCGATCTTGACCTTGATGGACTTTTCGGTCTGGAAAGACAGGTCGTAGACATCCGTATTGTCCTTCAGGAAGGCCGACTCCACCTTGCCGAACCCTTTCTTGTCCTTCTTCCGGATTTCGACCCGTCGTCCTACCAGCGCGAACTGGTCGATAATCGGTTGGAAGTATTGCTCGAAGCGGAAGGATTCGTCCTCCTTCAGAAGCGTGAAGTCCATATCCTCGCTGAACCGCTTCAGCCCGTGGAAGATACGGAGGCAGGTGCCACTGTAAAAGGCGGCCTTGTCGAAGAATCCTCCGTCGGCGAGTCCTGCCAGCACGATCTGCTGGCTCACTTCATAAATGGCGTTTCTGCGCGCCGCATCCGTGCTCTGGTCATAGGCCGAGAGCATCTTTTCATACAGTTCATTCATGGTCTAAGCAGTTTTATGATGGTTTCAATGGAGTGTGATTTCTTGCCTGTCCGGACACATTGCCGGAGAATGTCGGCGTTGAAACTGCGGAAGGACTCCATATCCAGCCGAAGGTCCTCTTCCAGGAAGGCCAGCGCTTCCTTCCGATAGCGAAGATTCACGCCGGGCGTGGTGCAGACCAGATCGCAAAGGGCCTTCTCCGGACCGGCGATGACGAAGGACGCCCCGTCCGCCGTCTCCTGCCGCAGGCCGATGGGGAAGTAGTCCCGGCCCACGCCGGTATAAGAAAACAAGCCCAGGGCATTCTCGAACTTGCGGGAATGCTTGAGTGAGATGCTTTGGATCCGGAATACCCGTTCCGGGATCAGCCCGTACCAGCGGAGCGCCGTGTGCATCGACACATAGGAAGGGGAGTAGAGGTGATTGGCCACCAGTTCCGTGCTGACCCGCTTGCCACTCAGCTCGGGGTTCACGATGTACAGGCCGCGCTTGAGCCGCAACAGCTTTCCGCTCCGCTCCAGCGCCGACACCTTTTGGTTGATGCCGGATACGTCCGGATACAGCGAAGCGATGGCCGCCGTGGTGGCGGGAACGTTGCCCAGTATGTCCAGGACATCCTTCATGTCGCAAAGATAGTGAATTCTTGAATAAATAATCAAGTTTTCCTTAATTTCCTATTCGAATTTTGACTATCATATAAGAAACTGCAAATATTCACTCCGAACGCGCAAGAAATCCGGCATTCGGGCGTATTTATTCTTGCCGGCCCTTCTGCGGGCGGCGGTTGTTTCTTTTCAAGACTAAACAGGTTTTATGAGTTTCAAAGATTGTATCGTGACGGAACGGTTGATCCTTCGCCGCTTTGACGAAGGTGACGCGGAGGAAGTGTTCGCGCTGCTGAGCGATGATTACATCTGCAAGTGGATGGGCGTCAGGCCTTTCAAGTCCCTCGCACAAACGAGGGCGTTTATGGCCGATTGGCGCTACGATGCTTTCGCGATTACGGAGCGCGGCAGCGACAGGGTGATTGGTCTTATGCAGACCCCACAGACGGGGTGGTTCGAGGCGGGTATCGGCTATCTGCTCTCCGCGGAGTATCGCGGGTTGGGCTATATGACCGAAGCGGTGAAGGCTGCCACGGCGTATCTGTTCGAAGAGAAGTTTTGGTGCGAGGAGATAAGGATTCAGGTGTTCTGCGGCAACGACGCGTCACGGAACGTGGCGCTGAAGTGCGGGTTCTATCCCAAGTATGAGGCCTATCACGACTGCATATACTCGCCTTACGGGCGTGCGGAGAGCGAAGAGTGTTTTTCAATCACGAGGGCCGACTACGAATGGCAAGGCCGTGGAGTTTCTTTCTACTCCACGGCCCCTGCCGCGGCGTGATTCATAAGCGTCACCGTTGTACTATGCGATAATCTCGACCTGGCTTCCTTTGTCCGGGTCTTTCGTGACAACAATCTGTTTGTCAATGCGCCGGAGCTGCTCGACGTGGGAAATGATTCCAATGAGGCGGTCGCCTTCCGTCAGGTCGGAGAGAGCCTTCAGCGCCTGTTCGACCGAGTCTTTGTCCAGCGAGCCGAAGCCTTCGTCGACGAACATTGAATCCAGCCGGATGCCGCCGGCGCTTGCCTGGATCTCGTCGGAGAGGCCAAGGGCCAGCGAAAGGGCCGCCTTGAAAGATTCTCCGCCGGAAAGGGAGCGGACGTCGCGGGTGGATGCGCTGAAATGGTCCACAATGTCGAGGTCCAGTCCTGCCTGGCTTTTCTTGTCGGCGGCAGACCGCTTCCGCTTAAGTTCGTACTGCCCGCCGGACATGACCATCAGCCGCGTATTGGCTTTGGCGATGATGCGGTCGAAGTAGGCGGCCTGGACATAAGTTTCCAGCATAATCTTCTCCTTCCTGTCTCCGAGGTCGCCGTTCGCCGTCTTGGAGAGGGTATCCTTCCAGGCGAGTTCTTTCTCGAGCTCGATGACGTCGGCTGACTTGGCCTTGATATCGTCGAGGGCTTTCTCGTTGGTATTGATGCGGAAGGATACTTGGTCTTTCTCTGGCTGTTTTTGGCCCTTGACGGCCTTGATTTCCTCGAGCCTGGCGTTCTCTTTGTCGCGATCGATTGAGCACCCGTCCTTCACTTGATCGGACAGGGACGTGATGCTGCCCTTGAGGCCGGACAGCTTTTTGTCGCATTCGTTGAAATCCTTTGTGGCGCCAGCAATGTCCTGGGTCAGTTTGTCCTTCTTGTTCTTCAATTCTTCCTTCTTCGTCTCTGCGGCTTTGTGGTCGGGGTAGGGAAGGCTCTTTCGGAGGTCATCGAGCCTGCTCTTCTTCTCATCCCGACCCCTCTTGTCGGAATCGATCGTGATCTGGAGTTTACCCAGGGCCTGTTCGTTCCTCCTATGGTCCTCTTCTTCTTTGGGGATATCCGTGTCACGAAGATCTTCTTGTCTCTTCTTATTCTTCTGCTGGAGTAAGATGTCGTTGTTCAATTTCCGCTCCTCCTCCGACAATCTTTCAGATTCCTGGCGGATGAGTTCCGGCAGGGTCTCGAGCGTGAATTCCGGGAAGATGGGTTTGGCTTGTTCTTCGAGTGTCCTTCTCTTGGAGTCAATCTCGCCTTTCTTCTTCTCGCACTCCCTGGACCCTTTGCTGACGCGCTCTTGAAGTACCTCCATCATCTTCTTCGCTTTCTCCAAGTCGTCTTTCGTGGGCGCGCCCTCGGACGGTTGTGCTGGAGTTGGATGCTCAAGAGAGCCGCAGACAGGGCAGGGCGTCCCTTCCTCAAGACTCTGCGCCAGTATTCCAGCCTGTTCGGCGATGAAGAGGTCGTACTTGTGGTAATACTCCGTTCGAGCGTCGGTGAACTCCTTTTGGATTTGGCCGAGCCCAAACTGCCACTTTGAGAGTGTTACTTCCTCTGTGGCAATGTCTTTTATCTGATTAGTCAGACTCTTAAGGGCCTTCTGGCGTAAGTCGTTGGAATTGAGATTCGCTATCAGTCTCTCAAGGTCTACACCGGCATCTTTGAGTCCGTCCAACTCTTTCTTGAGCGCTTCAATGTGTTCTGCCTGGTCAGAAAGTTTTTGCTTGTCAGTGTTTTTTCTCTCCTCGTTCTCCGAAATTGTCTTGTCAAGCTTCCGTATTTCCAGGTCTAGCTTCTCGGCTTCGTTGAAACGGGGAAGAATCGCCTCGATGGCGGCAATCTTCTTGCCCAGTTCCTCAATCTCAGGAGCTTGTTCTTCCGCATTCTTCTTGGCCTCCTCCAGCTGACCGAGACGCTTTTGGGCCTCTTCATGATCCTTCCGGGCATTCTCCAAATCCTTCTTGGCCTTCTCGAAGCTGTCAAACTGTCCGAGACGGGCGTCACACTCGCTCTTCTCCTCATCAAGTTTTTTAAGGTCCTTTTCCAGATCCTTCAATTTGGATCTGTCCGCGGCAAGAATCTTCTCTACGAGCGCGATGATCTCACTGGTGGGCATTTTACCGGGAATCTTCGCCTCGGCGAGATCCTTGGCATAGGGGGCGTTCGGGTCGCAGACCGTCCCGGCGACATATTGGTTCAGGGAGGCGCGGCCTTGGTCGCATTTCAGTTTGAGGGTGCTGACGGCCTCCTTCAGCTTGAGCTGGAGCGTCTGGTACTTCTCCGTCTTGAAGATCTCCCGGAAAAGATCCTGCCGCTTCTTAGTCTCCGTGAAGAGGAGTTTCATAAATGCCCCCTGGGCGATCATGGCGATTTGGGCGAACTGTTGTCGGTCGATGCCGAGAATCTCGATGATTTTTGCATCGACCTGCTTGATCCCGGAGACGGGAGCCTCGACGGGGATTTCGAGCGTTGCGTCGGCTTTTTGTGTCGTTGTACCGACGCCCCTCTCCTTGACCCTTTCGTATTCGGGATTCCTTTCAATCTTATAGACTTTTCCGTCATACTCAAACTCCAGGATGACCTTGGTAGGAGTGGAGGGATCGGCGGTGGTTGACCGCAACATGTCCACCTTGCGGTTGTCCCCGCTAGCTTCGCCGAAGAGGGCGAAGGTAATGGCGTCGAAGATACTGGTCTTGCCAGCACCAGTGTCGCCGGTGATGAGGAAGAGGCCACTGCGGCCCAGTCTGGTGAAATCGATTTCGGTAAGTCCCGAGTAGGGACCGAAAGCGGATATGGTCAGTTTGATCGGTCTCATTTTCTAGTTCTCCCAAATAGACTCGACAAGGCCTTTCAGGAAGGCTTCCTGGTCGTCGGACATCGGCTGTCCGTTCTGTTTCTCATACAGTTCTGAGAAGAGTTCCTGAGGTGTCTTCTCATTGATTTTCTCCGCGCCGCCCACGGTGATCATTCCGCTCCGTGTGCGTTTGTTGTCATATTGGAGCTCCATCAGGTTGTGGTAGACGGCGCGAAGTTTCCCGATCGCGTCAGGAATGTCCTCTTCGTCCGTCAGGGTCACGCGTACGAAATCATCCCGGTAGGGCGTCCCTTCCCAGAAGGACTTGGCAGTCAGCTCGTCGTAGGTCCCGCGGAGATCGTGCCAGTCGTGGAGGGGCTCAAGCGGGATGGTGTCCATCTTGACGTCTCCCTTTTTGCCGAGTTCTACGACGACGACACCCTTTTTATCATTCACCTCCGAGAACGAGTATTTGAGCGGACTGCCCGAGTAGCGGACCGTATTGCGACAGCAGGACTGCGGACGGTGAAGATGGCCGAGCGCCACGTAATCGAATGCGTCGAAGACTGAGGCATCGACATTCTCGACCCCTCCGACCGAGACCTCTTCGGAGTCTGTCCTTTCAGCGTTTGTGATGTACTGGTGCGAGATGATGATGTTGCGCCTGGATGGGGCTATCTCCATCTTGCCGACGGCGTAACGCACTGCGTCGTCATAGGTCTTGATGGAATCATTCCCCGCCCAATACCTTACCGTTGTGGGTTTGACGAAGGGAAGCATATAGATTGCGACCTCGCCAAACTCGTCGGAGAGAATGATCGGCTTGGTTTCTCCTGCGTAGACGGGGGACATATAGACTCCGCTTCGGTTCATGATGCGGGAAGCGAAAGCGATACGCTCGGGGCTGTCGTGGTTCCCGCTGATAACGAAAACCTTGATGCCGAGGCTTTGGAGCCGTACAAGGAAATCATCGAAGATCGCAACGGCCTCTGCCGCGGGGATGGTCAGATCATAAACATCACCGGCAATGAGGATACCATCAGGCTTGCGGTCTTTCGCAGCGTGCACGATGACGTCCAAAATGTGCTTCTGCTCATCGAGAAGCGATTTCTTGTTGACCCGCTTCCCGATATGAAGGTCTGATAAATGGAAGAATATCATTCAATTGGTATTTTGTCATTATTTGCATCGAATCACCAGACCTTCAACCGGATAGAATAGCAGGGA
>JAEEGL013598452.1_pt1 | contig 15651 bp, 14 predicted proteins | sample 9134231 | NCBI WGS metagenome assembly JAEEGL01 (sample SAMN16246548, study PRJNA631951) | gut metagenome | biome: gut microbiome; feature: rumen; material: fiber-attached | host: Bos | place: Iran: Karaj | collected 2018-10
CGTGGACGGGTCAAAGCGCTTCCAGCCGGTCCAGGCGGTCACATAATGTCCGCCGTAGGGGATCTCGCATTTCACCCAGCATACTCCGTTTTCGTCATATGCCTTGCAGAGGATCCGGATCCACTCGCCCTTGACCTGGAAAGTGCCCGGTTCGTCATATTCCGTTCCGGGGCCGGTCCTCGTTGCCAGCTTCTGGGTGGCAAGCGCGTAGTACACGTTCTCCGCGTGTGCGGTTAGGCTGATGCACAGAGCCGCGATCAGCAGAATCGCCGAAAATCTTTTCGCAAAAAATTTCATGCCGGTCCCCCTCTCTTTTTCTTCTTTTTATTATATCCCCGATACCCGCCTTCTGTCCACCTCCCGCCTTCCTTTTCGCGGATCCCGGGCTGCCGCGGGCGAAATTGCGTCGGTCATTTTCATGTTTGACTTTCTATGTTATAATAGACTGGTTCAGAATTTTCTCCGGAGGTGTCCTCGGTGAGAGAGACCGTGATCCTTGCTTCTTCTTCCCCCCGCAGACGGGAGCTGCTCACGCGGGTCGGCATCCCCTTTGAGGTGGACGCGCCCGACGTGGATGAAAGCTGCGATCTCCCGGCCGCCTCCGCGGTGGAAGAGCTCAGCCGGAGAAAAGCCTGCGCGGCCGCGCGTCTGCATCCGGGCCGTTTCATTGTCGCGGCGGACACGCTGGTCGCTGTGGACGGCCGGGCGCTGGGCAAGCCTCACGGTGAGGAGGACGCCTGCCGCATGCTCCGGCTGCTGGCCGGCAGGACCCACCAGGTCCACACCGGCGTCACCGTGGTCAGCCCTTCGGGTGAAACCTTCACGCTGGTCGATACCGCCGGCGTGACCTTCGGGGATATGAGTGACGGTGAGATCCGGGGGTACGTCGCGTCGGGAGAGCCGATGGACAAGGCCGGCAGCTACGCGATCCAGGGCGGCGCCGCCCTGTGGATCTCCGGCATGAGCGGAAGCCCCTCCGGGGTCATCGGCCTGCCCCTGCACGCCGTATACCTGCTTCTGAAAAAAGCGGGCTACGCGTTTTAATTCCTTTTTCGGAGATGGAGTGACTTTATGCCGATACTGGCTCCCGATATCGGGATCGATCTGGGAACATCGAATACCGCCGTGTATGTACGCGGGCGGGGTATTGTCGTATCCGAACCGACTCTGGTCGTGGTGGAAAGGAACAGCCGGCACACCGTCCGCGCGGTGGGCGATGAGGCGAAGTTCCTCTACGGGCGGAGCCCGGATAAGCTGATGGCCGTCAATCCCATCAAAAACGGCATGGTGTCCGATTTTGACATGACGGAGCTGATGATCAAATATTTCATCCGCAAGGCCATCGGCATCAGCTACCTGTCCAGGCCGAAGGCCATCGTATCCGTTCCCTGCGGAATGGATGACGTGAACCGGAAGGCGCTGACGGAAGCGGTGCGCATCGCCGGCGCGAAGCACGTTTTTCTCATTGAGAAGCCCTTTGCCGGAGCCATCGGCACGGGCCTTCCCGTTTACGATCCCGTCGGAAACATGGTCGTGGATATCGGCGCGGGAACGACGGATGTGGCGGTCATCTCTCTCGGCGGCATGGTCGTCAGCCACAGCGTGCCGATCGGGGGCGACCGGATGGATGAGGCGCTGATGACCTTCCTGAGAAAGGAATGCAATATCGTTGTCGGCCCGCAGACCGCGGAGAACGTCAAAAAGGACCTGGCGACCGCCATCCCGCTGGAGGAGCCCCGCACGATCCTTGTCCGGGGCATCAACCAGCTGAACACCTCCGCCGGGACCGTTCAGTTCAGCTCGGAGCAGGCCTACGAGGCGCTTCGTGAGCCCTGCGAGGGGATCCTGAAGGCCATCCGCTGGGTGCTGGAGCGTACGCCGCCGGAGCTCTCCGCCGATATCATGCGGAGCGGCATCCACCTGACGGGTTCGGCCAGCATGCTCTTCGCGCTGGACCGGTATATTTCGGAATATCTGGATATCCCGGTCCTGCTGGCCAGGGACCCCGGGGACTGCTGTATCCTCGGCATCGGATATCTGACGGAGAATATGCAGCTGGTCATGCCGGCGGATAAAAGGGATCAGGAATGATCCGAAACCCTTTTCGTAAAGGAGGTGAGCTCCCGTAATGGCCAAGTTCAGATGGGGAAACCGGGACAGGGACAAAAATGACCGCCCGGCCGTTACAGACGATTTTATCTATGACGATCCGGATCAGGGCGCGGGAGCTTCCGCGCAGCAGGGATCGGACACGCCGGAGGAGGCTCTCCGCAAGCTCCAGGGCAAGCGGCAGCCCGATCCGCAGCATGTGTCTGTGGACGATTTTACGCCGGACAGCTTCAAAGAGAGCGAAAACGCGGAAAGGAAAGATTCCGCTGCCGCCTTCCGGCATTTCAGGAACCGTGTGCAGACGACCGGCACCCTGCTGAATGACGATGAGGAGCCCGGCCGGAAAAGCAGGCCGGAAAGAAGGCACCCGGTTCTCCGGATCATCGCCCTGGTGACGGTGACGGTGTTCCTGATCCTGATCGTGGCAAGCTATATCTTCCACCGCATCATTCCGACCGCGCCCGGGCTCGGTGTGCCGGAGACGGTGATCGGGCGGATCGTCAGTCCCGTTCAGGAGCTCTTTTCCGGGATCGTGGAGAGCTTTTCCGGCTACGCGCGCACTCTCAAGCTGCGGGCCAATATCGAAGAGGAATACAACAAAGTCCGCGCGGAGAACGAGCGCCTGACCTATCAGGCCATGCTGGCGGATGAGCTGCTGACGGAGCTCGGCCAGTATAAGGATCTGTCTGAGGACGTCAGGGCAAATCAGCTCATGGAGCCGATCGTCTGCCGCATCACCCGGAGAACGGACGGCAACTATTTCTCCACCTTCACCATCAACAAGGGCTCCAGCGACGGGATCAAGCAGTACATGGCCGTTGTCTTTGACGGCGCGCTGATCGGCTATACCGAAAAGGTGGAGTCCAACCTGTCCGTTGTGCGGACCATCATCGACTCCGAGGCCTCCATCGCCGCGCTCATCAAATCCTCCCGCGACTCGGGGACCGTCCGCGGCACGCTGGGCACGGACGGGACGGACACCCCCGTGTGCCGCATGTACTACCTTTCCGATGACAGCCTGCCCCGCCCCGGTGATATCGTGATAACCAGCGGCGTCGGCATGAGCTTCCCCAAGGGGATCCCGATCGGCACCGTCCGGGAAAGCACCCGCGGCATGGAAGCCAACAAGCAGTATATTGTCGTGGAGCCGCTGGCGGACTTCGCCCATCTGGAAAACGTCATCGTGCTCCGTTATGAGCCGATCCCTGAAGCCATTCAGGGGCGGGATAAGGGCAGCATTCCTTTCGTGACGCTGGTCCCCACCTTTGTCCCTCCGGTGGTGCCGGAGATCGCGAACTCCCTGTTTGAATCACAGGAAACGAACGATCCGTACGCCACTCCGAGCCCGACGCCGTCGCCCACCCCGACGCCGTCGCCGACTCCGACGCCGTCACCCACCCCGACGCCGACGCCCTCGCCGACGCCCGATACCACCAACTTTGTTTTCCAGCCGATCAGTCACAGGACGGATCCTACGCCGACGCCGACTCCGACGCCCGACCCGACGGCAACGCCGTATCTGACGCCCGACCCGGCCGGAATGACCTATGAGGAGGACTGAGCATGAACCGATCCTCCCGTACGGAATACCGGACCGGTTTCATCCGGCGGTATCTGGTCCTTTTCCTCACAACGGCGCTGGGCTTCCTTCTTCAGGGCAGCCTGATGCCGTATGTCAGGATCTTCGGCGTCACGCCGAACCTGCTGTACGCCGTCATCAGCATCGTGACGGTCGCCTACGGCAAGCTGCGGGCCTTCTGGGTCGGTCTGGTTTACGGATTTCTGACGGAGATCTCGCTTCTGTCCATCAGGGACGCGCCCTTCCTGAACCTGGCCGTGTATCCCCTGACCACGCTGTTCGTTTCCTTTGCCTTTGCGGATAAACCCCTCCAGCGCATAGAAATGGACAGGGCCATGAACCGGAAGACAAAGGAGCTCCCCGCCTGGCTCAGGACGCTTCTGTGCGCGGCCGTCAATATCTCCGTGTATGAGATCATCAATCTGATCTATGTTTTCCTCAAGGGCTACGATCTGACCTCGGGACATATTTTCCGAGCCCTGACGGATGTGACGGCCACCACCGCGCTGACGGCGCTCATCATGTTCCCCGTGCGCCGCGCCATTTTCGGAAAAAAGGTCATTGTCCCGGTCCTGAAGAACGATCCGATCGTATTTGCCAAAAAATAACCCGGCTGCCGCCGGAATATCCTGAAAGGAGGTCATCGGATGGATAAAGTCAGGGAGAAGAAAAAAAGAACAAAGCCCGGCCTGGTCCGGTATCTGTTGTTCGTCGTCGCTCTGTTCGCCATTTTCGTCTGGCTTGTTTCCGGTCTGGTCAATCTCCAGCTGAAGCAGGAAGAAGTCTATGCGGAAAAGGCGGAAAGCCAGCGCACCAAGACCATTGCCCTGCGCGGCAAGCGCGGGACCATTTCCTCCGCTGACTCCGTCATTCTCGCCGAGGACGAGATGATCTACAACGTCACCTTCTACCGGGACGCCTCCGCCGGACGCGCCCGGTATCCGGAATTTACCCGTTCCATTATCGAAACGATCAACATCATTGAAAAAAACGGCGGCACCGTGTCCGTCAGCTTCGTCATCGAGCGTGACCCCGAAAACAGCGGGGAATGGGTCTTCAATTTCGGCTCCGGCGTGTCCGAGAGCGTCCTGGCGACCCGGGAGCGTCAGTGGCGCAGCAATAACTATCTGGTCAGCGAATCCAAATACGGCACGGCGGAGCAGTGCATCGCCGCGCTGAAGGACCGGTATAAGATCGACGACGATGTTTCGGAGGACATGATGCTCAAGATCATGGCCATCTATTCCGAAATGCAGATGAACCTGTTCAACTCCCAGCCCATCGTCATCGCGAAGGACGTGAAATACGAAACCGTCATCGAGATCGAAACAAAATCCATGACCCTGCCCGGCATGGCGGTCGAGGTCGGCACCAAGCGGATCTATCCCCGTTCCACGCTGGCCAGCCAGGTCATCGGCTACATCGGGGCAATTCCCTCCCGGGCCATGTGGATGAACCTGCAGGCCAAGGGCTATGCCTACAACGATACCATCGGCCGTGACGGCGTTGAATCCTCCATGGAGGAATGGCTGACGCAGAATTCCTACCTCCGCAAGGGCTACCGCATTGTGGAGCGCGACCAGATGAGCCACGTCGTCCGGGAGATCGAATACCAGGCCCCGAAGGACGGCAACAATGTAAAGCTGACGCTGAACGCCGCCTATCAGGCGCAGGCGGAGCGCGTCATCGCCGAGAATGTCGCTTCCGTCCGGGAGGAGCAGCAAAAGCAGCTCCGCAAAGGCAGCTGGGTGGAAGCAAACAAGGACGATATCCATGCGCGGGACTGGGTCAAGTATCCGATGGCGCTGGCCGAGCACGGCTGCCTGGTCGTGCTGGATATGCAGTGCCGCGTCCTGGCCCTGGCCAATTTCCCGACCTATGACCTGAACCAGCTGGTCGCCGGCGGCAAGGACGCCGCCACCATCCTGGGGGACAAGCGGAACCTGCTGCTCAACTACGCCATCCACTCCCACGGGACCCCGGGTTCCATTTTCAAAATGGTCACCGCCACGGCCGCGCTGACGGAGGGCGAGATCACTCCCTACGAGCGGATCTCCGACGGAGGCTATTTCACGAAGGTCAACAAGGACATCAGCACCGCTCCGAAATGCTGGATCAATATCAAAAAGATCAGCGAGCACGCCAACCTGAACATCGTCGGCGGGCTGACCCAGAGCTGTAACTATTTCTTCTATGAGCTGAGCTACCGCCTTGGGGAGGAAAGGCTCTACCGCTATGCCAGCCAGTACGGGCTGACCTCCAAAACCATGATCGACCTGCCCGGCGAGGTTCGCTCCGTCGTAGGCCATCAGCACACGCTGTACGATCCCTCCAAGCCTGTGAACGAAGCCAATCAGGATACCGCTATCCCGATCATCGTTTTCAACAAGCTCAAGACCCACCTGAAGGAATGCGGCAAATCCCACAACATTACCTATGAAGACGACCGTCTGTCCGTCTGCGCCAAGCGTCTGATGGACATGGCCGTCAACAACAATGAAACCGAGTGGCTGGATAATATCCGCACCATCCTGATGGAAGAGCTGAACATGACCAAAAAGATGGTCTACCTGCAGTCCGTCATCGGCGAGACCTACCGCGCCATCAACAACGTCAAGTGGGGCCCCAGCCAGACCATCATGACCGGCATCGGACAGTCGGTCACCGTTCTCACGCCGATCGCCGTCGCCCGCTACGTCTGTACCGTGGCCAACGGCGGCACGCTTTATAACGTATCGCTGATCGACTCCATCTCCTCCCCCTCCGGCGAGATCCTTTCCCGCCGCGAGCCGTCCAAGGTCCATGATCTGGAGATCTCGGACGATTATCTGGACCTGATCCGCCAGGGGATGAAAGAGGTGGTTGACGAAACCGGTACCGCCGCCAGATTCTTCCGCAAGTTCGAATATCTGGACCAGTTCGCCGCGAAAACGGGAACCGCCCAGGTCACCTCCATTGACCTGGAAAACAACTCCTGGTTCGTTGCCTTCTCCCCCTATGAGAATCCGGAGATCGCCATCGCCTGCTATATCCCCAACGGATACTCCGGCGCGCAGGCTGCCCCTGCCCCCCGGGATTTTGTCGGCTGGTATCTGAAGCAGAAGGAACTGCGCCAGGTGGACGACAAGCTCCCCGTCGGCAACAGCCTTGCCCCGTAACCGGCAGAAAGGAGGCCGCGCCATGTCAACCGCTTACCTGTTCGCCTCCGGAAAAGGAGGCGTCGGCAAATCCACCGTTACCGCCAATCTGGCTGCCGTTCTGGCCCGCGCGGGGCATTCCGTTGCCGTTCTGGACGCGGATATCGGCCTGCGCTGCCTGGACGCCATGCTCGGGCTGGAAAATATGGTCGTCTACGATCTGATCGACGTGGCGAAGGGCGACTGCCTGCTGAGCCAGGCGCTCCTGTCCGTCCCCGATCTGCCGTCTCTGCGCCTGCTTCCCGCGGCGCAGTTTGCCCGGTCAAAGGATCTGGACGTCAAAAAGCTCCGCCTCATCGTCAACCTGCTGAAAAAAGAGCATGAATTCGTGCTGATCGACTGCCCCGCCGGCCTGGAACGCGGCCTGCGCGGCGTGCTCCATTCCGATGTGGAGGAAACCGTGCTGGTCGTGACCCCGGATGATATCTGCATCCGCGATGCCGAAAGGACGCTCGGCCTCATCAGCGACAAGCAGCTTCCCCGTCCCCGGCTCATCGTCAACCGGCTGAACAACGATCTCATCTTCAGCCGGGAAATGTATTCCGCGAAAACCGTATCCGAGGTCCTGGATCTGCCCCTGCTCGGCGAGGTCCCGGAGGATCCGGCTTTCTGCATCGCGCAGCTCCGCCACCGCCTGGTCACCGATTACCTCTGTGACGCGCGCGAGGCCTTTCTGCGCATTGCCGGAAGGATGACCGGAAAGGATATTCCCCTCCCGGCCTACGGGGAAAGCCGCGCGCCCTTCTTCCGCCGTCACTTTCCGGGCAAGCTGAGGGAGGTATCCCGATGATTTCCGACGTTTCCCGCTCCAAAGCGAAAATCGACGCGGTCCTGATCATTCTGGTGGCGGCCATGTCCATCTTCGGGATCGTCGCCGTTACCGTAGCCTCCTTTACGCCCGGATCAAGGTCGGATATCTCCTTCCTGAACCATGTGACCGAATCCTCCTATGCCATGCGCCAGTGCCTGTTCGTGTTTATCGTCGCGCCGCTGGTCGTCGGCGTCATCATGAACGTGCCCTATGACCTCCTGCGCCGCCGGGCGGAGCTTCTGTACTGGGCCGGCGTCCTCCTGCTGGTTTTCGTGACCGTGGTCAACCGGGCTACGGGCGTGAAGGCCTGGCTGGACGTCTTTGACTATACCATCCAGCCTTCCGAGTTCGCCAAGCTGTCCCTGATCCTGCTCCTGGCCAAGCAGTTTGCCCGGGAAAGCCGGCCGCTGTCGGACCTGCGCTCGATGATCCGGTTCGGGCTGACCGTAGCGATCCCCTGCGTGGTCATCCTGGCGCAGGGCGAAACGGGTTCCATGCTGGTGATCCTTTTCATGGTCTTTATCATGATGTACTTCGCCAACTGCGACAAGAGGCTCCTCATCGGGATCGTTGCGGTCGGCGCGCTGATGATCCTGAGCCTGTACGGCATCCTGAAGATGACCAATTCCACCGACTACCGCCTGGCCCGGATCACCGGCTTCCTGGATCCGGAAAACTACGCTTCCTCGGACGCCTATCAGCAGGAGCAGTCCAAGATGACCATCGGCTCCGGCGGGCTCACCGGCATCGGCATGTTCGTGAATGGCTCCATGAGCCAGCTGAACTATGTGCCCGCCGACTGGACGGACTTCATCTTCTCCACCATCGGGGAGGCCTGGGGCTTCGTCGGCTGCGTGGGCGTACTGCTCATGTACCTGCTGATCCTTCTCCGGCTCCTGTATCTGGCGTGGTATACCCGCGACAGGTTCGGCCGCCTGATCATCTCCGGCGTGCTGGGCATGCTCCTTTTCCATGTGCTGGAAAACATCGCCATGACCCTCGGGCTGATGCCGATCACCGGCATCCCTCTGCCCTTCCTGAGCTACGGCGGCTCCAACATGGTCACCAACATGGGCGGTATCGGGCTCGTGCTCAACGCCGTCCGGAACCGTTCCCTGTCAGATTCCGTCAGCACACCGCAGACCTATTACAATCCGTACCACCGTTTCAACAGGCGTTTCAAGACCCGAAACGGGTAAGCAGCAAACATAATAAATACACTATCCCGCAGCCGCGTTTCATTGACAAACCGTCTGCGGGAATTTTATAATACTCTCGTCCTGATCGGATTTGTATCCGGTATACAATGTTGAAAGGAGTTTATCCTTATGAAAAAAATCATTGCCCTGCTGCTTTGCGTGATGATGCTCGGCGTCAGCGCCGCCGTTGCGGAAACCGTCGGTATCTGCCAGCTGGTCCAGCACCCCGCTCTGGACCTGGCCACCCAGGGCTTCAGGGATGCCCTGAGCGCGAAGATCCCGGATATCCAGTTTGATGAGCAGAACGCCTCCGGCGATTCCGCCACCTGCGCCACCATCATCAACGGCTTTGTCTCCGCCGACGTCGCGCTGATCATGGCCAACGCCACCCCTGCCCTGCAGGCCGCCGTTGCCGCCACAGCCGATATCCCGATCCTGGCCACCTCCATCACGGACTATGCCACCGCGCTGGAAATGGATGCCGCCACCTTCACGGGCGTAACGGGCATCAACGTCTCCGGCACCACGGACCTGGCTCCCCTGGACGGGCAGGCGGATATGATCGCCGAACTCTTCCCCGAAGCCAAAACCGTCGGCCTGCTCTACTGCTCCGCGGAGCCCAACTCCCTGTATCAGGTGAATACCATCCGCGGCTTCCTGGAAGCCAAGGGCCTCACCTGCAAGGACTTCGCCTTCGCCGATTCCAACGATGTTGCTTCCGTGACCCAGAGCGCCGTGGGTGACGTGGACGTCCTGTACATCCCCACCGACAACACCGCCGCTTCCGTCACCGAAACCATCGCGGGCGTCGTCATCCCCGGCGGGCTCCCCGTCATCGCGGGTGAGGAAGGCATCGCCAGGGGCTGCGGCGTCGCCACGCTGACCATCAGCTATTACGACATCGGCTTCGCCACCGGTGAGATGGCCGCCGAGATCCTGCTCAACGGCGCGGACGTTTCCGCCATGCCGATCCAGGCCGCCCCGCAGTTCACCAAGAAGTACAACGCGGAAAACGCTCTCGCGCTGGGGGTCACCATTCCCGCGGATTATGAGGCGATTGAATAAAGCCCGGTTTTCATGTAATCTGTTTTGATCAGGGAAGAGGCTGCCCTCTTCCCTGATTTCCATCCTGCATTCCGGAGGGATCTCTTCGTGGAACTGATCAAACTGCTCAACTCCCTTCCGGGCGCCGTGGCACAGGGCCTCATCTGGGGCCTGATGGCCATCGGCGTCTATATCACTTTCCGCATTCTGGATATGGCGGACCTCACCGTGGACGGCAGCATCGCGACCGGCGGCGCTGTCGCGGCGATGCTGATCACCGCCGGCGTCAACCCCTGGCTGGCCCTGGTGATCTCCTTCTTTGTCGGCATGCTGGCCGGCTTCGTCACGGGCGTGTTCCATTCCTTTATGGGGATCCCCGCCATCCTGGCCGGTATCCTGACCCAACTGGGGCTGTATTCCGTCAACCTGCGGATCATGGCGGGCAAGGCCAACGTAGCCGTCAACGCCAATAAGTACTATCTGCTTGTGAGCCTGCGCAATGTCCGGGAGCTTTCCCTGCAGAACCCGATCCTGGTGCTGACGATCATCACCGCGGTGGTCATCCTCACCCTGTACTGGTTCTTCGGCACGGAGCTGGGCAGCAGTCTCCGGGCGACCGGCGCCAACGCGCAGATGGCGCGCGCGCAGGGCATCAATACGGATACGAAAAAGCTGCTGGGCCTGATGCTGAGCAACGGCCTGGTCTCCTTCTCCGGCGCGCTCCTGACGCAGTATCAGGGCTTTTCCGACGTCAACATGGGCCGCGGCGCGATCGTCATCGGCCTGGCCGCCGTGATCATCGGAGAGGTCTTCTTCGGCAAGGTGTTCCGCAACTTCGGCCTCAAGCTGCTGGCCGTATCCCTGGGCGCCATCGTCTATTATCTGGTGATCCAGGTGGTCCTGTGGCTGGGCCTGAACGCCAATGACCTGAAGCTGCTCACCGCGCTGGTCGTCGGCATCTTCCTGGCCGTTCCCTACTGGCGGAGCCATTTCCTGAGCCGGAAAAAAGCGGATAAGGAGGCGGGCAGCCATGCTTAAGATCACCCATATCGCCAAGACCTTCAATCCGGGTACGATCACGGAAAAGAAAGCGCTGACGGACGTCAGCCTGACCCTGAACGAAGGGGATTTTGTTACCGTCATCGGCGGCAACGGCGCCGGGAAATCCACCATGCTCAACGCGGTGGCCGGCGTATTCCCCGTGGACCGGGGCACCATCGAGATCGGCAGCACCGACGTCACCCGCCTGCCGGAATACAAGCGCGCGCGCTATCTGGGCCGCGTGTTCCAGGATCCCATGACGGGCACCGCCGCCACCATGAATATTGAGGAGAATATGGCCCTGGCCTACCGCCGCGGCCAGCCCCGCGGACTCCGCTGGGGTGTCGGCGCCAAAGAGCGCGAGCTTTACCGGGAGCAGCTGAAGACCCTGGGCCTCGGCCTGGAGGACCGCATGGCCAGCAAGGTCGGCCTGCTCAGCGGCGGCCAGCGTCAGGCGCTGACCCTGCTCATGGCCACGCTGAAAACCCCGCAGCTCCTCCTGCTGGATGAACACACCGCCGCCCTGGACCCGAAGACCGCTGCCAAGGTGCTGGAGATCACCGAAAAGATCGTCAGCAGCCGCGGGCTCACCGCCATGATGGTCACCCATAACATGAAGGACGCCATCAACGTAGGCAACCGCCTCATCATGATGAATGAAGGCCAGATCGTCGTCGACGTCTCCGGGGAGGACAAGAAAAAGCTCACCCGGCACGACCTGATGGGCCTGTTCGAAAAGGCCGCCGGCAAGGAGCTGGACGGGGACAGGCTCCTCCTCTCCTGACGGGCATGGAAAACCGCCCGGGCATCAACGCCCGGGCGGTTCTTTTTTTGTGTCTCAGTCTTCGCTTTCGTCCGCAAGGGACTCCGCTTCGGAGTCATCCCCGTCCTCCGCTTCCGCGTCGTCGGGCAGCTCGGGAAAGAGCTCTCCGCCGCAGGCGGGGCAGGTGGCATCCTCGTCAAAGTCCACGTCCTCGGGATCGATCTCGATCTCGGTATGGCAGTGAGGGCATTCGTACAGGATCTGGGAGCCTTCCTCGTCTCCCTCGTCCTCATCCTCTTCGCCGTCTTCCTCGTCGTCCAGGAGCTCATCCTCCAGGTCGGCCAGGTCCTCGTCGATGCTCTCGACGTATTCGCTCAGCTCTTCGTGCGCTTCGCTCAGGGCTTCATAGGCATCCCCGACTTCGCCCAGCACATTCAGGATCTCCAGGATCAACCGGTGGGAGTCCTTATCCGGGTTCAGCTTCATTCCTTCAGCCAGGCCCTGCAGATAACTGATTCTGTCCGTCAGCTTGCTCATTCCGATATCCTCCCTCTCGGGTCCATGCCTTACGCGCGCTTGAGATATTCGCCGGTGCGGGTGTCGATCTGGATCTTGTCACCGGTGTTGATGAACAGCGGCACCTGCAGGCTGAAGCCGGTCTCCAGCGTGGCGGGCTTGTAGGTGTTGGAGGCGGTGTCGCCGGCAAAGCCGGGTTCGGTATCCGTCACCTCAAGCACCACAAAGTTGGGCGCTTCCACGGAGAAGGCGCTTCCCTTGAAGAACCGCATGGTCACGTTGGTGCCTTCCTTCACGAAGGGGATCGCGTCCTCCACCTGATCGTGGGTCATGGGCAGCTGCTCATAGGTCTCCACATCCATGAAGTAGTACAGATCGCCGTCGTTGTACACATACTGCATTTCTTTGGTCTCGATGATGGCGCGGGGCATCTTGTCCGTCGGGTTGAAGCTGCGCTCCACCACGGCGCCCGTCATCACGTTCTTGATCTTGGTGCGCACGAAAGCGGCGCCCTTTCCGGGCTTCACGTGCTGGAAGTCAACAATGTTCCAGACGCCTCCGTCCCACTCGATCGTAATTCCCTTTTTGAAATCACCGGCTGTAATCATCGCTCTTCTCCTCCTGTTTTATCTCTTCAAACTTTTTAGGAAACGGGGTTTGGGTTACAGGATCACGAGTTCCCTGGGCGCTGTGGTCAGGGATTCGCATCCGTTCTCCTTCACGAGGCAGGTGTCCTCGATACGGACGCCGCCGAGCCCCGGGATATACACACCGGGTTCCACGGTGATGACCATGCCGGCCTTGAGCGTTTCGTGACAGGATGGGCTCAGGCGCGGGTCCTCATGAATATCGATGCCGACACAGTGGCCCAGGCCGTGACCGAAGCGGCCCGCATAGCCCTGCGAGTCGATGTAGTCGCGGGCCAGCTTGTCGATGTCGAAGCAGTTCTTCCCGGCTGCCAGCGCGGCCTTGCACATGGTCTGCGCGCGCAGCACGGTGTTGTAGACCTTCAGCATTTCGGGCGAGGGCTGTCCCAGTGCGACCGTGCGGGTCATGTCGCTGCAGTAGCCTCCGACCTTCGCACCGAAGTCCATGGTGATCATGTCGCCCTTTTCCAGCCTGCGCTGACCGGGGATCGCGTGGCAGAGGCTGCCGTTTTCCCCGGAGGCGATGATCGTGTCAAACGCGAGCGCCTCAGCGCCGAGCCGGTACATGGTGAAGTCCAGCTCGATCTGGAGCTCCTTCTCCGTCATGCCGGGGCGGATCTTTCCCAGGATCGCGTCAAACGCTTCGGAGGTGATCTGCGCGGCCTTGCGCATCGTCACGGTCTCCGCCGGCGTCTTGATCTGCCGCAGGGCCTGCGGCGCGTACTTCAGCGGTACGTAGGAAACCTCTTCCCCTACGGCGGTCCTCAGGCTTTCGAAGGTGTCCACCGACAGGTAGTTGCTCTCGAATCTCAGCTCGGTGATCCCGTCCTCCCGGCACAGCTCCGCCAGCCGGCGGTTGTGCGGGTTGTCCTTGTCCGTCATCACGGTACGGAAATCGGGGGCCTGCTTTTCCGCCTGCTCGGTGTAGCGGAAATCGGTGATGATCACCCGCTTCTTCGCGGAGATGTACACTAGCCCTTCGCCCGAATAGCCCTCCGTCAGGTAAAAGATGTTGGAGGGATCGTGGATCACTGCGGCGGACTGGGGGCCCGGATGCAGATAATCGATCAGTTTCTCGGATGCTGTCATGAAAAAACTTGCCTTTCTGAAAGCGTCCGCGCGCATGCGGAACATACACTTTCAGGTTATATTATCATATTACGGGCCTTTTGAAAAGATTTTTTTGTGAAAAGCAGGGCGGCTCCCGCCGCCCTGCTTCCATTTTCTTCATTTATTACTTGTCAAATTCGTTGAGCACCGCCTGCGCCATGCCGGACACGTCGCACTCCGTCCTGTGCCGCACCGGCAGGTCCCGGAGTCCCCGCACCTGCGCCGGCATCGGCACGCCGGTGCGCCGCTCCAGCTCCTCGCTGCAGGCAAAGGCGTCCAGCCCCTGCGCCGCTTCCCTGCCGGCAATGCCGCTCAGCACGTCGCGGGAGAACTTGTAGGGGTTGGCCGTGGCCACGATCACCGTCGGCGTCTCGTCCCGCTTCTGGTCCCGGTACTGGCGCAGCACGTTGGCCGCCACCGCCGTATGTGTGTCAAACAGGTAGTGGTCGTGCGTGAAGCGGGTGCCGATCTCGCGCACGGTGGCGTATTCGTCCGCGTAGCCGCCCCAGAAGGTGTTGTTCAGCCAGTCCCTGCGCTGGTCGCCCACGCTGTAGCTGCCGCAGTCGCGCAGCAGCTTCATCCAGGTCTTGACCAGTTCGCCGTCCCGGTCCGCCGCCTCAAACAGCAGGCGCTCCAGATTGCTGGATACCAGGATGTCCATGCTCGGGCTGTTGGTCTTGTAGAAAAGCCTGTGGGTGGAATAGATGCCGCTGCTGAAGAAGTCCGTCAGCACATTGTTCCGGTTGCTGGCGCAGATCAGGCGGCGGATCGGCAGGCCCATTTCCTTGGCGTAATAGCCCGCCAGGATGTTGCCGAAGTTGCCCGTCGGCACGCAGAAGTTCACCGGATCCCCGCTGACGATGGCGCCCTGCGCGACCAGGTCGGCATAGGCGGAGAAGTAGTACACCACCTGCGGCACGAGCCGGCCGAAGTTGATGCTGTTGGCGGAGGACAGGGCCTTGCCCCGTGCGTCCATATCCTTCACGAATTCCGGAGAGGAAAACAGATCCTTCACGCCGGTCTGCGCGTCGTCAAAGTTCCCCTTCACCGCGATCACGTGGGTGTTGTTCCCTCCCGTCGTGACCATCTGCATGCGCTGTACGTCGCTCACGCCGTCCATGGGATAGAATACGGTGCAGCTGGTGCCCGGCACGTCCCGGAAGCCCTCCAGGGCAGCCTTTCCCGTATCTCCGCTGGTCGCGACCAGGATCGATATCTCGCGCTTTTCCCCGTTTTTCCCGGCGCTCAGCCGGGTCAGGTGCGGCAGCAGCTGCAGCGCCATATCCTTGAAGGCGAGCGTCGGGCCGTGGAAGAGCTCCAGCACCCAGGTGTTGTCGTCCAGCCGTTTCACCGGGGCCACCGCCGGGTCGTCAAAGCGGCCCTCGCCGTACGCTGCCTCGACCGCCTTTTCGATCTCCGGGCGGGAAAAGTCCTCCAGGAAAAGCTCCAGGATCTCCAGCGCGCGCCGGGTATAGCCCATCCCGCTCAGGGCGGCGATCTTTTCGGTCGTCACCTGGGGGAACATGGCGGGGACATACAGGCCGCCGTCTGCCGCGAGCCCTCTGAGAATGGCCTGGCTGGCAGTCACAACGCTGCCGCCGCGGGTAGAGAAGAAGGACATGGATGCCATCACGC
>JAEEGL010141041.1_pt1 | contig 15650 bp, 11 predicted proteins | sample 9134231 | NCBI WGS metagenome assembly JAEEGL01 (sample SAMN16246548, study PRJNA631951) | gut metagenome | biome: gut microbiome; feature: rumen; material: fiber-attached | host: Bos | place: Iran: Karaj | collected 2018-10
ACATTAATTCATGAGGACAGAAGGACCGTCCCCGCGTCCTCATTAATTCATGAGGACAGAAGGACCGTCCCCGCGTCCTCAATACCCTGGGAGGGCCGTAGAGTAAACCCGCAGGCCGAGGAACTTGGTAAACATGAAATTTCGAAATAAAAGCGTTTGCAAGCCTTTGAAAAAATGATACAATTTTTGATGAAAGGGATTACAATCCCGTAAGGAGGTAACGGACGATGGCAGAAGCGAGAGGCCCGGTGGCACCGAAAGATCCCACCGCGAAAAGAGAGTTTTATTTTATTATGAGGGATAAGGAGATCTGCCCCACACCGGCAGAGGACGGACGGGGGATCACCTTTATTTATGAAAGTGACGGCAGATTAAAAGCAAGCGCAAAACTGGTCGGTAATCTGCAGGATGAAGAAATGATCAAAGAACTGGATACCGTGGAGGGGCTGCGGAAGCAGGTCCATAGTATCGGTGTGGCGGTGCAGAAGGCAGGGGAGCCGGTCAAGGTGCACTTTGCTTTCCAGATGTACGGGCATAAGGATCCGTATAACAGCGGGACCACACTGGGGATGGATATTGATTCCGACGGTATGGAGATGGTGATGGAACTGGGACAGTTCGACTGGTCGGATGACGATAATGTACCGGGGCAGATCCGCTTTGAGTTTCCCGAGCCGGGGATCCCGGTAAAGGTATCCGTGTGCTTTTATCTGAATGACGGGTATACCGCACCGGAGCAGAAGGAAGATAAGGAAGTGGATTTCTGCGGGGAACCGTATCAGAAGATGATCGGAAAGTCCCTGATGCAGAAAGGAAATGTGCATCGTATCAAGGCGGCTTTGGAAAAAGCGCGCAGGGGTGAGCATGTGGAAGTGGCGTTTATCGGCGGGTCCATTACGCAGGGCGCCGGAGCTACCCCGATCAATGTGAATTGCTATGCGTATAATGCGTTTAAGGGCTTTTGCGATATCGCAGGCAGAGGCTATGAGGACAATATCGGCTATACCAAGGCCGGCGTGGGCGGAACCCCTTCCGAGGTGGGAATCCTGCGTTATGAGAATGATGTGACCGACAACGGAAAGAAGAGCCCGGATCTGGTAGTCGTGGAGTTTGCCGTAAATGATGCCGGCGATGAGACGGAAGGTGAATTCTTTGATTCTCTGGTCAGGAAGATTTACAACAGTCTGCAGAAACCGGCCGTGATCCTTTTGTATGCGGTGTTTGTGGATGGTTACAATCTGCAGGATCGTCTGAAATGTGTCGGTGAGGCGTATGACCTGCCGATGGTCAGCATCAAGGATGCGGTGTATGAGCAGTTCTATCTCAATCCGGAAGACGGCGGCGTGGTAAGCAAGAACCGTTACTTCTATGATATGTTCCATCCGACCAATGTGGGACACCGGATCATGGCAGACGGCCTGATCAATCTGTTTAAGATCGCGGATGCATCGGAAGATATGGCAGATCAGGACATTACCGGTATCAAGCCTCCGAAGGGCGGGGAGTTTGAGAAGATCTATTTTGTCGATCGTCATAATATTGACAATTGCCCGGCTGTGCTCCGCTATGACTGCGGTGCATTTACGGGAGACAGCAGGGAACTGCAGAATGTGGAGCGTGATCTGAATCTGCAGGCAACACCGGAGTTTACGGGGAACTGGCTGTATGAGAGCGGCAATGCGGGAGATCCGGTCTTTAAGGCAACGATCCGCTGCAGCGCCGTGGTGATCGGCTATATGGACAGCGCGTCTCCGGAAGTGGGCTGCGTGGAAGTGTATGTGGACGGTGAAAAGGTACTGGAGATCGATCCGCACAAGATCGGCTGGCAGCATTGCAACGCGTATATCGCGCATCGCGGCGGTCCGGCGAAAGAAAGAGAGATCGAGATCCGTATGGCGGAAAACGATAAGGACAAGCGCTTTACGTTCCTGGGATTCGGTGTGGTAGACTGATCCGGACGGCGGATACCCCCGTATTCCTGTGGTAAATTCTGTTTCTTGATAAGATGAACAGATAACGACAGGAATGCGGGGGTATTTTTTTACTTTATAGGAAATTGATTCGCAATTCCCAGCTTGGCGCAAGCGTTTTTAAAATTATCTTGACAATCAAAATATTGTGTACTATTCTCTTAAATGCAACAAGTTTTGATACTCAAAATATTTGATTATCAAATTATAAAGTATACATAAAAAAGGAGAGAAAGAAAATGTTGGAGAAACTGATCGCGATCATTGAGGAGCAGCTGAACGTAGAAGGTACGGAGATTACCGTAGACAGCAATTTCAAAGAGGATCTGAAGGCAGATTCCCTGGACCTGTTTGAGCTGGTAATGGCAATCGAGGAAGAGTTTGGTGTAGAGATTCCTTCCGAGAAGCTGGAGAGCTTTACCACGGTCGGATCTGTTGTTGAATACATGAAAGAGAACGGGATCGAGATCTGATAGATTTTGGAGAGGGGACGATCCTTCTGTCTGCATTGCGTACGCGGTGCGGGACGGAGGGACGTCCCCTGTCTTCATGGAGAAGGAGCTGAGTGAATGAAGAACAGAGTAGCGGAATTGCTGAAAACGGAATATCCCGTGATCCAGGGCGGTATGGCCTGGGTAGCGGAACACAACCTGGCAGCGGCGGTCTCCAATGCCGGCGGTCTGGGGATCATCGGTGCGGCGTCGGCACCTGCGGAAGTGGTACGTGAAGAGATCCGCAAGTGCAAGGAACTGACGGACAAGCCGTTTGGTGTCAACGTGATGCTGCTGAATCCCAATGCAGATGATGTGGCGCAGATCATTGTGGAAGAAGGCGTGAAGGTGGTGACCACCGGTGCCGGAAATCCCGGAAAATATATGGATGCGTGGAAAGCAGCCGGCGTGGCCGTGATCCCGGTCGTGGCAAGCACGGCGATGGCGATCATGATGGAGAGAGCCGGAGCGGATGCCGTGGTTGCGGAAGGTATGGAAAGCGGCGGCCACATCGGCGTGACCACTTCTTTTGCGCTGACTCCGCAGGTTGTGGATGCGGTAAAGATCCCGGTGATCGCAGCGGGGGGTATCGCAGACGGCAGAGGTATGGCAGCAGCATTTATGCTGGGTGCGGAAGGCATACAGATGGGTACCCGTTTTGTAGCAGCCAAGGAATCCATCGTGCATGCGGCATTTAAGGAAAAGATCATCAAGGCAAAGGATATCGATTCTACCGTGACGGGTACGTCTACCGGACATCCGGTACGCTGCCTGAAAAACCGTATGACCAAGGAATACCTGCGTCTGGAGCAGGAAGGCGCAGACTTTATGGAACTGGAAAAGCTGACGCTGGGTTCCCTGAAAAAAGCGGTTATCGACGGTGATGTGGTGAACGGTACACTGATGGCCGGACAGATCGCAGGTCTGATCAAGAGTGAGGAAAGCTGCGCGGATATCGTAAAGGGTATCGTGGAAGAAGCTGAGAGACTGCTGGGACGGCAGATCTGAACCGATAGGAATTGCGGTCAAAGGACCGGAAAGGGATAAGCAGAGGAATATGGGAAAGACAGCATTTATCTTCCCGGGACAGGGGGCACAGTTCCCCGGGATGGGAAAAGACTTTTTTGAAAACAGTGAAGCGGCGCAGGAGATCTTCCGCAGTGCTTCCGTGGTAACGGATCTGGATGTGGAGAATCTGTGCTTTACGGAAAATGACAAGCTGAACCAGACGGAATATACGCAGATCGCTATGATCGCGACGGAGCTGGCAATGTGCAAGGCGGCAACGGATGCGGGCCTGAAAGCAGATGTATGTGCGGGGCTGAGCCTGGGCGAATACGCAGCTCTGGCAACTGCAGGCGTAATGGAGATCTCCGATGTCTTTCGTATCGTACGCAAACGCGGGATCTATATGCAGAATGCCTATCCGAACGGCGGCGGGATGACCGCGGTACTTGGACTGGACGGCGAAACCGTGGATGCAGCATGTGCAAAAGTACGAGAAGCAACGGGCCTGCCGGTTTCGGTAGCAAATTACAACTGCCCGGGACAGATCGTGATCACCGGCGCAAAGGAAGCGGTGGATCAGGCGGCACAGGCTCTTAGCGAAGCAGGAGCAAAACGCTGCATGCCGCTGAACGTGAGCGGTCCTTTCCATTCGGCTTTGCTGGCCGAGGCAGCAGAGAAACTCGGAAAAGAACTGGAAGGCGTGGAACTGAAGAACCCGCAGATCCCGTATCTGACCAATGTGACGGCGGAACCGGTTGTCAGTGCGGACGGGATCAGGGAGCTGCTGGCAAAGCAGATCTGCTCTCCGGTAAAGTGGCAGCAGAGTGTAGAGCGTATGATCGCAGACGGCGTGGACTGCTTTATCGAGATCGGACCGGGTAAGACGCTGGCCGGCTTTATGAAGCGGATCAACAAAGAAGTGAAAGTATATAACATCCAGACGACGGATGATCTGAAAAAAGTAGCGGAGGAGTTGGGATGCTGACAGATAAAACAGCATTGGTGACCGGCGCGGGACGGGGGATCGGAAAAGCGATTGCCCTGAAACTTGCGGCGCTGGGTGCCAAAGTGATCGTGAATTACAGCGGATCAAAGGAGAAAGCGGAGGAGACCGTTGCCGAGATCGTTGCGGCCGGCGGCAGTGCGGAAGCGATGCAGTGTGATGTGTCGGATTTCGGCGCTTGTGCGGAGTTTGCCAAAAACGTGCTCGCAAAATACGGCCGGCTGGATATTCTGGTGAACAATGCCGGGGTGACCAGAGACGGACTGCTGATGGCAATGTCGGAAGAAGATTATGACAAGGTACTGGATACCAATCTGAAAGGTGCCTTCAATATGATCCGGCATTTTTCCAGAACCTTTTTGAAGCAGCGTTCGGGACGGATCATCAATATCTCTTCCGTGAGCGGTGTGATGGGAAATGCGGGACAGGCCAATTACAGTGCTTCCAAGGCCGGACTGATCGGACTGACCAAGAGCGTGGCCAGGGAACTGGCCGGCAGAGGGATCTGTGTCAATGCGGTAGCGCCGGGATTTGTGGAAACCGATATGACAGCGGCAATGCCGGAGAGCGCTAAGGAAAAAATGACGGAAGTGATCCCCATGGGCAGAGTCGGCAGAGCTTCGGACATTGCCGAGGCAGTGGCATTTTTGGCGGATGAAGGATCTTCCTATATCACGGGACAGGTATTGTGTGTAGACGGAGGTATGGCAATATGAAAAACAGGCGCGTAGTAGTGACCGGACTGGGAGCAATCACGCCGATCGGTAATGATGTGGAAAGCTTCTGGGAAGGAGTCAAGGCAGAGAAGATCGGCTTTGCTCCGATCACGGCTTTTGACACGACGGAATACAAGGTAAAGATCGCTGCGGAGGTAAAGGATTATGACCCGACGCAGAGTATGGACAAAAAATCAGCAAAAAGAATGGAGCGTTTCTCGCAGTTTGCCGTTACGGCAGCAGGGGAAGCGATCAAAAATGCCGGACTGGATATGACGAAGGAAGATCCGTTCCGCGTAGGCTGTGCGGTCAGCAGCGGTATCGGCAGCCTGCAGTCGATCGAGCGGGATTTTGTACGTCTTCTGGAGAAAGGACCCTCCAAGGTAGGACCGCTCTGGATCCCTTTGATGATCTCCAATATGGCGGCCGGTAATGTCAGCATTGCTTACGGCCTGAAGGGTAAGAATATCAATGTGGTAACGGCCTGTGCATCCGGTACGCACGCCATTGGCGAGGCGTTCCGTACCATTCAGTACGGTGAGACGGATGTGATGATCGCCGGCGGTACGGAAGCAGCGATCTGCCAGATCGGTGTGGCGGGATTTACGGCGCTGACGGCACTCAGCACCTGCGAGGATCCCAAGACCTGCTCTCTGCCGTTTGATGCAAGACGCAGCGGTTTTGTAATGGGCGAAGGTTCCGGTGTGGTTGTTCTGGAGGAACTGGAACACGCAAAGGCACGCGGGGCAAAGATTCTGGCAGAACTGATCGGCTACGGATCTACGGCAGATGCCTTTCATATCACATCGCCGGCAGAGGACGGTTCCGGTGCAGCCAGAGCGATGACCAACGCGGTAGCGGATGCGGAAGTTGCATTGGAGGATGTGGATTATATCAACGCACATGGTACGGCAACGCATCTGAACGATCTGTTCGAGACCAGAGCGATCAAGCTGGCTTTCGGAGAGCATGCATATCAGATGAAGATCAACTCGACCAAGTCCATGGTAGGACATCTGCTCGGCGCAGCAGGCGCAGTGGAGTTCATTACCTGTGTAAAGGAACTGCAGGAAGGCTTCCTGCACAGGACAGTTGGTCTGGAGCAGCCGGAGGAAGAGCTGGATCTGGATTACTGCAAAGAAGCATACCATGGCGATGTTCGCTATGCATTATCCAACTCTCTTGGTTTTGGCGGGCACAATGCGAGCCTGCTTCTGAAGAAGTACGAGGAGGCCTGAAATGGCAGTATATACAACCAGACAGATCATGGAGATCATTCCGCATCGTTCACCGTTTTTGCTCATCGATACGATCGAGGAGCTGGAGCCGGGGGTACGTGCGGTAGGGAAGAAATGCGTGAGCTTTAATGAGCCTTATTTTGCGGGACATTTTCCGGGCCATCCGGTGATGCCGGGGGTATTGCTCATCGAGGCGATGGCACAGACCGGCGCCGTAGCGATGCTGGGACTGCCGGCATGGAAGGGAAAAACTGCGTATTTTGCAGGGATCGATAAAGCCAGATTTAAGAGAAAAGTGGAGCCCGGAGATGTGGTTCTGTTTGAAGTGAAGATCATCAAGCAGAAGGGGCCTATGGGTGTTGCGGAAGCGGAAGCTACCGTAAACGGTGAACTGGCGGCAAAAGCGGAGATTTCTTTTGTGGTAGGAGACTGACGATCATGATATGGCAGAAATTTTGGAATCGAAACAGTAAAACAACAACCGAAGCAAGTGCAGAAAAGGAAAGCGCACCTGAGATGATCCGCTGCCCGAAATGCGGGAAGATGGTAGAAAAGCTCAAGGTGGCAAAGCGCAGATATATCTGCTATGAATGCGAAGGGTACTTTCGTGTAAAAACGAGCAACCGGATCCGTATGGTAACGGACCCCGGCACCTTTGAAGAATGGTTTAACGAAGTGGAAGTACACAATCCCCTGCAGTACGAGGGGTATGAGGAAAAACTGGCGGAAGCCAGGGAAAAGACCGGACTGAGCGAAGCCTTTACGGTAGGAAAATGCAAGATCTTTGGTGAAGATGCGGTGGTCGGTATCTGCGATCCGCGATTTATGATGGCCAGCATGGGATCGGTGCTCGGAGAACGCGTAACGGCAACGATCGAGCGGGCAACGAAAGAAAAGCTGCCGGTATTTCTGTTTTGCGCTTCCGGCGGTGCCCGGATGCAGGAAGGGATCATCTCACTGATGCAGATGGCCAAGACGTCGGCAGCGATCAAGCGGCATGGAGAAGCAGGACTGCTCTATTCCACGATACTGACGGATCCGACGACCGGCGGTGTGACGGCCAGCTTTGCTATGCTCGGTGATGTGATCATGGCAGAACCGGGGGCATTGATCGGTTTTGCGGGACCGCGTGTCATCCGCCAGACCATCGGCCAGGAACTGCCGGAAGGATTCCAGACCGCAGAGTTTCTGGTAGAGCACGGTTTTGTGGACGGTATCGTAGAGCGTAAGAACTTAAAAAAGATGATGTATTTCCTGATCCACGCACACCGCTGCACCGGAAAGCGCAGCTGGGCGGATTTCCAGGGCAAGGATTTCCATTTCCATATGACCGAGATCCTGAAAGAGCGTGTATGGTATGACCAGCCAAAGACCGCCTGGGAAAAGGTAAAGGGCGTGCGTCAGATGGAGCGTCCGTCGGCACTGGATTATATGGCACAGATCTTTGATGTGTTTGTGGAAGCGCACGGAGACCGTAATTTTGCGGACGATCCGGCGATCGTCGGTGGTGTCGGTTTCATTGCGGACCAGCCGGTAACGGTCATCGCGGATGTCCGCGGGGCAACGATTGCAGAGTGCAAACAGCGCAATTTCGGTATGCCCAAACCGGAAGGTTACCGCAAAGCGCTGCGACTGATGCAGCAGGCAGAGAAGTTTAACCGTCCGATCATCAGTTTTGTCAATACCTGCGGTGCATTCTGCGGGATCGAAGCGGAGGAACGCGGACAGGGTGAGGCGATCGCCAGAAACCTGCTGGAAATGTCTGCCCTGAAGGTGCCCATTCTGTGCATCCTGATCGGCGAAGGCGGCAGCGGCGGTGCATTGGCTACGGCAGTCGGTAACGAAGTGTGGATGCTGGAAAATGCAACCTACTCCATTCTTTCACCGGAAGGTTTTGCATCCATCCTTTGGAAGGACGCAGGCAGGGCAAAAGAGGCCAGCGAGGTGATGAACATCACGGCGCAGGATCTGAAGCGGCTTAAGGTGATTGAGGAGATCGTACCGGAGTTTGGCGGTGCGGGAAAAGATACGGCAGCAGCGATCGGCGATTATCTGAAGGAAAAGATTATGGCATTTCTGACCAAATACGAAGGCAAAGATCCGGAAGAGATCGCGGAAGAAAGATACGAACGTTTCCGGGCGTTTTAAGGCAGGCCGGCGGAAAGAAAAGGATTATAGGATAATGACAATAAAGATCAGCGGAACCGGCAGTGCATTGCCGGAAAAGATATTAACGAATACGGATCTGGAGCAGATGGTAGAGACTTCGGATGCGTGGATCACGGAGCGGACCGGGATCAAAGAGCGTCACGTTTCAAACGGGAACACGGTGGCCTCCCTGGCAGCAGAAGCCTGCCGGCGGGCACTTGCCGATGCAGGAAAGACGGCGGAAGAGGTAGACCTGATCCTGCTGGCAACCTGTTCACCGGAGATGCTGCTTCCGTGCAGCGCCTGCCAGGTGCAGAGTGCGATCGGGGCAAAGAATGCCGTGGCATTTGATCTGAATGCTGCGTGCGCGGGATTTCTGTTTGCATTGCAGACGGCGCAGGCCTATATCGCGTCGGGAATGTACAGGAATGCTCTGATCATAGGAGCGGAAGTGCTTTCCAAGATCGTGGACTGGCAGGACCGCGGTACCTGTGTGCTGTTTGGCGACGGGGCCGGTGCGGTTTTTGTGGAACCGTGCGAAGAAGGTTCGCAGGGGATCATCAGTACGGTGGCCGGCAGTGACGGCAGCCGCGGTGGTGTATTGTACTGCAGGGAACGCGTGACGAATGCAGAGGATGAGTTTGCGGAGAAGGATACTTATATCCATATGAACGGCGGAGAGGTGTACAAATTTGCGGTGCGCCAGGTGCCGGACTGCATCGAGAAAGCACTGGTCAAGGCGGATCTAAAGGCGGAAGACATCGATCTGTTTGTGCTGCATCAGGCCAATGTGCGCATCATCGAAGCGATCGCAAAGCGGCTCAAGGTGGGAATGGAACATTTCCCGGTCAATGCGGACCGTGTCGGGAATACATCCTCAGCTGCGATCCCGCTGCTGCTTGATGAATTAAACAAAAGTGGTAAAATAAAGCCGGGTATGAAACTGGTGTTGTCCGGTTTCGGAGCGGGACTGACCTATGGTGCCTGTGTGCTGATTTGGTAGATTGAAAAGATGAGAAAGGCGCCCCGATTTTTCGGGAGGTAATCATCTTAGGAAGGTTTCCTGAGATATTCGCAAGGCAATGTTTTGAAAGTACTGGATCAGGGGGAAGAAGTATGGCAAGGAAACATCCCGTGGCGCTGAATGCGTTGCTGGTCAACTTATTCAACCGGGTAATGGATGCCGAATCCAAAGCGGTGATCACGGAGGAATTTCGGGATATCACGAACAACGATATGCATATCATCGAAGCCATCGGCACGAATGAGCCCCGGAATATGTCGTCCATAGCGGCAAAGTTATATGTAACGGTGGGCACCCTCACGGTCAATATGAACAACCTGGAGAAAAAGGGGTATATTGAGCGGAGGCGTTCCACCGAGGACAAGCGTGTGGTTCTGGTCACCCTGACCGAAAAGGGACGGCAGGCATTTTTCCATCACCGGGATTATCACAAGGCGATGATCCATGCGGCAGTGCGCGGCCTGGAAGAAGATGAGATGCAGGCACTGATGAACTGCCTGAATAAACTGAACGCATTCTTCGAGGAAAAGCAGAACGAAACAAAATAAGGCCTTGCATAATTAAGTGAATTGGTATAAAATATTTTTTGTTCGTTAAGAACGTGGGCTCATAGCACAGCTGGGATGTGCGTCCGCTTCACGTGCGGAAGGTCACAGGTTCGAGCCCTGTTGGGCCCACGAAAAACTCCCTTATTCAGGGAGTTTTTTTAATCCCATGCAAATGTGATTTACATAATTCTGCCTTTACATACCAGTGGCGCTGTGGTAAAATCAAACAGAATATGGTATTTTTGTACGATGGTTTTCTATAAGTTGTAGTTATGGTAACCCTAAAGAGGTAGAGAAAGTGGACAGACAGGAATATAAGATATTATCGGAACAGATCACCAAGCTGAGCGCCAACCAGCAGTTTGCGGAAGCGGCTGAGATCGCTGACCAGATCGACTGGCGGAAGGTGCGTAGTTTCAGCACCCTGATGAGCATCAGCGAGATCTATCAGTTCAATCACCGCTACGAAGATGCGCTGGAACTGATGCTGATGGCCTATGACCGCAATCCGAAAAACCGCAGCATCGTCTATTCGCTATGTGAACTGTATATCCTGTTAAATGACAATATCAAATCGCTGGAATTCTTCGGGCTTTACAAACGGCTTGCACCGAAGGATATGAGCGGGCACTATATTCTGCAGTATAAGATCCAGGAAATGCAGGGTGCGTCGCTGGATGATCAGATCGCACTGTTGGAGATGTTTACACGCAAGGAATACCGCGAGGAATGGGTATACCAGCTGGCATATCTGTATCATCGTGTGGGCCTGAGCACCAAATGTGTGGAGACCTGTAACGGCCTGGTGGCAACTTTCGGGGATGGTCCTTTTGTGATCAAGGCGCTGGAACTGAAGATGCTGCATGCGCGCCTGCGTCCGGAGGAGCAGCGGATCTACGATGCCCGCGGGGAAATCGCAGACAAGATCGAGGCATATGAAAGTGATGAATATACGGCGGAGCAGCCGGAACCGGGACTGCATCCGGAGATGGGAGATCCTGCAGACTGGCATGTCAAGACGATCGATATGAGCAAATTCAATACGATCGCTATGCAGAACGAACTGGCCAAGAGCATGCGGGAGCTGATGGCGGATAACAATTCGTCCAAGGGTGGCCGCGGCAAAGGAAAGGCCGGGCAGCCTATGGCGGAAGATGATTATATGAGCACCGCAGAAATGGAAGAGCGTAACTGGGAAGCGACGGAGCCGTTGGAAGATGAACCGGAAGACGGCTACTACGGGGATGAAGAAGAGTATGCGGATGACCATACCATGTTTATCCCGCAGGGCGGCTATACGCAGGCGGAAGGTTACGAAGACGGGGAATATACCGAAGAGGGCGAGTACTACGGTGAAGACGGTGAGTACTACGGCGAAGAGGGCGAGTATACGGAAGACGGCGAGTACTACGGCGAAGATGGTGAGTATACCGAAGACGGCGAGTACTACGGCGAAGACGGTGAGTATAGCGAAGAAGGCGAATATACGGAAGATGGTGAGTATACCGAAGAGGGCGAGTATACGGAAGACGGTGAGTATACCGAAGAGGACGGCTATGCCGAAGACGGTACACCGGCGGAAGAGGATGCGGAAAGTGTTGTAGAGGCAGAGGTTTCCGCAGAGGAAAAAGATGCAGAGTCGGAAGCGGATGAGCCGATCGCGGACGAAGCGCAGGAAGAGACCGCTGCTGCAGAGGCGGATACCGAAAAGAGTGTTTCGGAAGAGACGGCATCGGAAGATGCAGAGAAAGAAGCAGAGAAAAAAGCAGAAGTAAAACAGGACAGCATCGTGCTGGGAACCGGAGATCTGAGCGAGATCCGTATCTCCGGCATTTCGGCAGAACCGAAGGATATGGCTGCCCCGGAGAAGGAGGAGCCGGCAAAAGCGAAGGACGGAGAGGTCTTTTTTGAAGACCGGACTTCGGATATCGTGATCGACAGCCTGCCGTCCGGGACCAATCCGGAGTACAAGTCCCTGCCGCAGGTTGCGGAGAATGTACGTCTGGAGGAACAGATCGAAAAAGAGGAAAAGGCAAAGGAAGCATCGGCGGAAGCAGAGGTCCGTAGAAAGCGGAAAGCGTCGGAGCCGGCCATCGAAGATATGCTGTATACCGCTCCGGACGGACAGATGGGTATGTCGGTTCCGCAGTCAAAGATCGTGGAGAAGCAGATCACCGGCCAGATCGAGATCAACGAGTATCTGGCGGATTGGGAAGATAAGAAGCGGCGCCAGAGTGAGGCACAGAAGCAGGCACTGGAAAAGCGGATCAATGACAGTACCGGTCCGATCTTTGCAGGCTATGACGCACGCATGCGCAATAATATGATTGAAGAGCTGGAGCGTGAGCAGAAGCTTTTTGCAGATAAGTACCGGGCGGATGATATCGAATTCCGCAGTGTGGACGAAGTGGCAAAGGACAATGCGGCGACGCAGGAAAGTGCTGCGGCGGTGACTCCGGCGACCGAAATGCCGAAGGAGACGGGCGAAGGACAGGAGGCGCACAAGTCGATCTGGGATGAGGTGCATGAAGCCCTGGAAGCAGAGCAGCAGGCAACACAGCCGATCGATGCGAAAGCTGTGGCAGAAGGTGCTGCGGCGACGCTGGCAAGCGGTGCTACCGGTCTGGTGGATGCGGCAGTGGCACCGGCGGATCAGCTGGTGAGCAAAGCTACTGCGATCACCGAGAGCGAGGAAAAAACGAAACCGGCAGGCGGCTATGAGGATGACTTCTTTGAAGGCGAAGTCGATGAGGATGACGAAGACGCAGCCGGCACCCATGAGGAAGAAAAGACAGAAGAACTGACTTCCGGGGATGCGGAATCGGAAGAAGAACCGCTTACCGACGGTGAAGAGGAGATCCCGGAGGCGGATGCGGAAGTCTATGAAGACGGTGAATACGTCGAGGATGGCGAGTACTACGAAGACGGCGAATACGCCGAGGATGGCGAATACTACGAAGACGGTGAATACGCCGAGGACGGTGAGTACTACGAAGACGGCGAGTATGCCGAGGATGGCGAGTACTACGAAGACGGCGAATATGCCGAGGATGGCGAGTACTACGAAGACGGTGAATATGCCGGGGACGGCGAGTATGCTGAAGGGGAAGAGACCGGGGCCGGGGAATATTCCTCCGGAAATGATGTGGATGACGAATACGTCAGAGAGATCCTGAAGGAAAAGAGCGAAAGCGATACACAGGAGTACTCGGCAGATCCGAATACGGAGCAGCTCAAAGAGATCGCCAGTGTACTGGAAGCAGATGCGGATCGCGTCGGCGCGGAAACCGTAGAAGAGATCAATGACGAATATGTGGCAGATGCGGATGAACAGGGACTTTCCGTAGAAGAACAGGAATTGTTCCATGAATATCTGTATTCCAAGAAGATGTACACGCAGATCCTGGAAGCGGTGGATCAGATCAGCCTGGCGCCTTATGTCGGCAATGCGATCGTGACCGGGGATGCCGATGCCGGAGTGGAGCGATTCGGCAAATGTCTGATTAAAGAGATCCAGATGATCGACGGTAATTTCCTGTCGAACCGGATCGCGCGCATCAGCGGTAACAAGATGAACCGGAAGAATATCCCTGCGATGTTTGCGCAGCTCGGAAATGGCGCGCTGCTGGTGGAAAAGGCATCGGATATGACCAGGGAAACGCTGGAGATCCTGGCCAAAACGCTGGATGATCTGCAGGAAGGCCTGTTTGTGATCCTGATGGATGACCGGAAAAACATGGATAAGCTGCTGGAGAAATATGAGCTGATCACCGGTTATTTCAATGCCCGTGTCGATATCCTGCCGATGAACAACAATGCATTGGTAGAGTATGCAAAGAAGTATGCGTACTCCAGAGAGTACAAGATCGATGAGGAACGGGGAGTGCTGGCATTGCACCAGAAGATCAGCGAGCGGCAGATCGGTGAGCATAATGTATCCCCGCGCGAGATCGAGGAGATCATCAACGCAGCGATCGAGCACTCATCCAAACCGCATATTTCCACATTTTTCCAGATCCTGAGCGGCAAGCGCTATGATTATGAGGATATGATCATCCTGCGGGAGAAAGATTTCCTGTAAACAGGAAAAAATAATGGATAAAATGCACAAAATTTTCGCGTAACACTTCCATTTTTTTGGAAAATATGGTAAAATTATACCTCGGGGACATACCCGGGGTATTTTATTTTATCAAATTATCACGAAACCGGAGGGGTTGGAATGGCACCAAAGAAACAGGATAAAGCACCGAAGTCACTGCAGGAAGAGACCATTTTCATTTCTGAAGCGGATCAGTATGTATTCGGACAGGGAACGCATTATGAGATCTATAAGAAACTGGGTGCGCATCCCTGCATCAAAAACGGAAAGAAAGGTGTCTTCTTTGCTGTATGGGCTCCGCATGCGCAGGCTGTACATGTCGTAGGAAATTTTAACGGCTGGGATGTCAATGCCACGCCGATGAAGCGTTTGGGAGAAGGCGGTATTTATGCGGCTTTCGTGCAGGGGGTTGCTGAAGGCGAATTGTATAAATACTACATTACTACGGCGTCCGGCGAAGGGATCTACAAGGCGGACCCGTATGCGAACTATGCGGAACTGCGGCCGGGGACGGCTTCTGTTGTTTATGATATGAGAAAGATCAGCTGGTCGGATGACAAGTGGCTGGAGGAGCGGGCACAGAAAAACTGTTTTCAGGAGCCTATGGCGATCTATGAGTGCCATATCGGATCGTGGATGAAGCATCCGGACGGAACGGAAGACGGATTTTATACATATCGCGAGTTCGCGGATCGTATCTGCGAGTATCTGAAGGACGTAAAGTATACCCATGTGGAGCTGATGGGCATCGCGGAGCATCCGTTTGACGGATCCTGGGGGTATCAGGTGACCGGTTATTACGCGCCGACCTCCCGTTACGGGACCCCGGAGGATTTTGCCTATCTGGTGAATAAACTCCACAATGCCGGCGTGGGCGTGATCCTGGACTGGGTACCGGCACACTTCCCGCGGGATGCTTTCGGCCTGGCAGAGTTTGACGGAGAGCCTTTGTACGAGCATCCGGACAGCCGTCTCGGGGAGCATCCGGACTGGGGAACCAAGATCTTTAACTATTCCAAGACGGAAGTGCGCAACTTCCTGATCGCCAATGCACTGTACTGGATCCGTGAGTTCCATGTCGACGGTCTGCGCGTGGATGCCGTGGCGTCGATGCTGTATCTGGACTACGGCAAGCAGGACGGACAGTGGGTGGCGAATAAGTATGGCGGAAATGAGAACCTGGATGCGATCGAGTTCTTTAAACATCTGAACAGCGTGATCCGCGGACTGAATAACGGTGCGATGACGATCGCGGAAGAATCCACCGCATGGCCGAAAGTAACGGCGCGTCCGGAGGATGACGGTCTGGGCTTTACCTTCAAATGGAATATGGGCTGGATGCATGATTTCTGCGATTATATGAAACTGGATCCGTATTTCCGTAAAGACAACCACAACAAGA
>JAEEGL010416420.1_pt1 | contig 15650 bp, 17 predicted proteins | sample 9134231 | NCBI WGS metagenome assembly JAEEGL01 (sample SAMN16246548, study PRJNA631951) | gut metagenome | biome: gut microbiome; feature: rumen; material: fiber-attached | host: Bos | place: Iran: Karaj | collected 2018-10
TACGCCGTGGCAAAAGAAGCGGCACTGTTTGAGGAATCGCTCAACAGAAGCATCATCGTTCTGGACATCAACAGATGCTGCACATATCTTTCGCTTCTGTCAAAAGGGAAACTGGTCTCCACCGAGATCGTATTTGACGGGCTCAATTCCCTGATCAACAAGGTCTACAGGACTTACAATATGCCTTACAATGATATCGCCAAGCTGGTCAAGTACTCTGTCAATTATGACAGCGAGTATCCCGATGATATCATCTATGCCTGGACATCGCAGGGTACGACGAACACGATCACGACAAAGATGCTCAATGAGACGGTGGCCAAGCCTCTGGATCTGCTCAGTGACAAACTGGTCACCATGTGCAAGCCGATCATCGAGACCGGTGCATCGATCATCATCACATCCGAAGGCGAACAGATGAAGGCTCTCTCCGATGTCATCAGACAGAAGGCACAGTGTGAAGTAAAGACTTATTATCCCGATACCATCGGTGTCCGGGATCCTGCATTTACAGCTTTATATGGCGCATTCTTCGTTTATCGTGATAAAGTAATTATGAATAATCTGGATGTTTCCTGTATCGATCTGCTCAAATATGATTCGCTGATCGATCAGAAAAAGCTGGATTCGGAAGGTGAGACAATTACGACGAAGATCAAGAATCTGTTCAGACAGTATATGGAAAAGGGAGGTAATCAATGACAATCAGACCTGAATACAACCAAGTTGCCAGAATAAAAGTGTTCGGAATCGGCGGTGCCGGATGCAACGCCGTATCCAGAATGGTTAATGACGGAGTGAAAGGTGTGGATTTCTATGTCTGCAATACGGATATACAGTCACTGAACCTTTCAAAATGTCCCAATAAAATCGTTTTAGGCAGAGAACTGACTAAAGGCTTAGGTGCCGGCGGCAATCCCGAGACAGGACAGAAAGCGGCGATCGAATCTCAGGAAGAGATCAAAAAAGCCATTTCCGGTGCCGATATGGTGTTCATTACCTGCGGTATGGGCGGCGGAACCGGAACCGGAGCTGCACCTGTCTTCGCCAAGATCGCAAGAGACATGGGATGCCTGATCGTCGGTATCGTCACCAAACCTTTCGATTTCGAAGGCAGAAGAAGGATGGACCAGGCAAATGTCGGTATCGAGAATATCAGAAGATATGTCGACTCCCTGATTATCGTTTCCAATAACCAGCTGCTCAATGTCATCGGCAAGATCCCGATGCAGGAAGCGTTCAAGGAAGCAGATAACGTCTTAAGACAGGGCGTTCAGACGATCACCGACCTGATCGCAGTCCCGGCGTTCATCAATCTGGACTTCGCAGATATCAGAACCGTCATGCAGGGCAAGGGCACTGCGCTGATCGGTATCGGTATGGCACAGGGCGAAAACAAAGCCAAGGAAGCATCCGCCAGAGCGATCCGCTCTCCGCTGCTGGAAGCAAACATCAAAGGTGCCAAATCCGCGATCATCAATATCACCGGCGGTCCCAATATCTCTCTGCAGGATTCATCCATCGCAGTTGACTTCATCAAGGAAGCTGCCGGCAATGATATCGATATCATCTACGGTGTGGCGATCAACGAATCTTTGGGCGAGGCGATCATCGTTACCGTCATCGCGACCGGATTCGATCTGCCCAATACCAAGCACACATCTTATGCGCCTCAGACCGAACTGATCTTCGATCGGCCTATCAGCAATGAAGTGCAGCAGGAGGAACCGGTGAAACGTGATGAAGTCGTCAGCAACTACGATGACGATGATGACGTACCGGCATTCTTCAAATCAAGATCATAAGGCATCGCAGGATGCCTTTTTTGGTGAAGAGGGATTCAGTTGATTATCAAAAATGATTCTGTTAAAATAGTTTCGTTATGTATAAATCAGAAGACGTTCCTTTACCGTGTAGTATGAACACTTCAGAAATGAGGTGTTTTTGTGAATAATTCCGATCTTCTTATCATCATATCGATCCTTGTGCTGTGCTACAGCTTTTTCTCTGCGTCGGAAACGGCTTTTTCATCACTGAATAAGATCAAGATCAAAGCCCTCGCCAATGCCGGAAATAAAGCAGCAGAAAGGACATACAGACTGACAGAAGACTTTTCAAAGCTGTTAACGACGATACTGGTCGGAAATACGATCGTCAATGTCGTATCGGCATCACTGGCGACCGTGCTGTTCACCAATATCCTGGGCGGAAAGGGTGTCACCGTATCCTCGATCATCATGACGCTGGTGATCATGATCATCGGTGAGATCATTCCGAAAAACGTTGCGAAATACGTTCCCGAGAAGTTTGCGATGAGCTGCACGCCGATCCTGAACCTGCTGGTATGGCTGCTGACACCGCTGACATTCATCTTCCGTTTCGTCGAGAAGATCTTTGAAAAACACTTCGGTGACAGACCCGATTCTTATACGACGGATGAATTCATCACCATGGTCGAAGAGGCCAATGAAGACGGCGATATCGAGGATCATGAAGCTGATCTGATCACCAATGCACTGGAATTCAATGATCTGGATGTCGGTGAGATCCTGACACCGAGGATCGATGTCATCGCTGTCGATGTGGATGATTATACGATCGAAGAGATCGAACTGAAATACCGTGATTCCGGCTTCTCCAGACTGCCGGTTTATGAAGGAAATATTGACAACATCATCGGTGTTCTGATCGAGAAGGACTTCTATTATCATCTTTTCTATGAGAAATCTACCGATATCAGACAGTCTCTGAAGGAAGTCATCTTCACTTCACCGCAGGTCAAGATCTCTTCGCTGCTGAAACAGTTCCAGACATCCAAGACCCATATGGCTGTCGTCGTCGATGAGTATGGCGGAACCCAGGGCATCATCACGATGGAAGATATCCTGGAAGAACTGGTCGGTGAGATCTACGACGAACACGATGAAGTCATCGAATACTATAAGAAACTGGATGATGATACCTATCTGGTCAAGGCCGATGTCGACTATGAAGACATGTTCGAACACTTCGGGATCGAATTCGATGAGGAATATGAATTCAACACGACTTCCGCCTGGGTCATCGACATGCTGGACAAGATACCGGATGTCGGAGACAGCTTCGATTTCCGGAATATGCATATCGAAGTGACCGATGCGGACTCGAAAAAAGTCAACGAGATCAGGATCACATTCAAAAAAGACAAGGAATAGTTCAAGAACAGGCAAATGCCTGTTCTTTTTCGATTATAATAAATCTGTGCAGCAGTATTTTATCGATTCCAAAGCGGAAACAGATCAGATCATCGATCTTGACAAAGAGGTTCTTCATCATCTGATCAAAGTACTCAGAAAAGACAGTTCCTACACCTTCAGGATCGCTGATCGGGATGGAAAGATTTTTCATGCACATCTGATCGATGAGAAAAGATGTCGGATCGATGCTTTTTTAGATGAAAACAACGAACTGGACTGTGAGATCACCTGCATCCTCTCATTGATCAAAAGCGACAAGTTTGAATTATGTATCCAGAAACTGACCGAACTCGGTGTCAGCAGGATCGTCCCGTTCAACGCCAGAAGAAGTGTTCTGAAGATCAGGGACGAAAAGAAGCTGCAGAGACTGCACAAGATCGCTTCGGAAGCTGCGGAACAGTGTCACCGCAACAGGATCCCCGAGATCACCGAACCCTGTGATCTGAAGGATCTGAAGCAATATATGAGCACCAGCAATTATATCTGTTATGAATCAGAGACAAAGATCTCCGATATCGGTAAATCCGATTCGATTACATTTATCATCGGACCGGAAGGCGGTTTTGATGAAGATGAATATGGAAAAATCGTTTCCATGGGCTTTGAATCGGTATCGCTGGGCAAGAGGATCTTGAGAGCGGAGACAGCCGCTTTGTATATGACGAGTCTGATTGTAGGGAAATGTCAATGAAAACATATGCGATGATGATCCTGGGATGCAAGGTCAACGATTATGAGGCGACCTATGTCCGGGAGAACATGAACAGACATTTTGAAGAAGTGGATTTCAAGGATAAAGCGGATATTTATCTCATTTTTACGTGCTGTGTGACAAATACCGCTGAGGCAAAGACCAGAAAATTCATCCACGATGCCAGAAGAAACAATCCCGATGCCTATATCGCTGCCATCGGCTGTATGTCACAGGTGAAATCATATGCCCAGGTATTTGAGGATGTCGATCTTGTCATCGGTTCTGATCACAAGGACAAGATCGTCGATCTGATCTTGAAGAATACGAAAGACATTCTGGTAAATGAGAATATCTCTTCTGATTTTGAAGACCTGTATATCGAATCATATGCCAACAAATCCAGATCATTCCTAAAGATCCAGGACGGCTGCAACCAGTTCTGCTCATACTGCATCATTCCTTATGCCAGAGGAAGAGAAAGAAGCGCCGATCATAAGAAAGTGCTTGAAGTTGCACAGACACTGGCAAAGACAAACAGGGAGATCGTACTGACCGGGATCCACACCGGACGCTACAATGACGGGGAATATGACCTGTACATGCTGCTGAAGGATCTGTGTGAGATCAAAGATCTCAAGACGATACGTCTTTCCTCGATCGAGATCACTGAGATCAGCGATAATATCATTGAGTTGATGAAAAACAACGGAAAGCTGGCACATCATCTGCACATACCCGTACAGTCCTGCGATGACAAGATCCTCAAGGCTATGAACAGACCTTACACAATCTCACAATTCATGGAAAGAGTGACATATATCAGAAAAGAGATTCCCGATATTTCGATCTCGACCGATCTGATCGTCGGTTTCCCGGGTGAGGATGAAGAATCATTTGAAAGGACCCTGGAAAACCTGAAGAGGATCGCTTTCTCCTTCATCCATGTCTTCCCGTATTCGCGCAAGAGCGGTACTGCTGCCGACAGAATGGAGGGGCATATCGATCCCAGGATCAAGAAGCAGAGGGTAAAGACTGTAATGGATATTGAAAAACAGATCAAGATGGATTTCATATCCGGTTTCAAAGGAAAGAAAGTTTCAGTACTGGTGGAAAGAAATATCGACGGCTTTTCTTACGGCTACAGCAGGCAGTATTTCTATGTGAAGATTCCTGAGATCCTTAAGATCGGTGAGATATATGATGTGATCGTAGAAAGTACAAAAGATGAGGTGATCGGCGTATGCTGTTAAGCAGACTGTTTAAAGGTGCACCTGATATCGAGATCGAACAGCTTTCGATCGACAGCAGACATTCGATGAAGAATGCGATCTTTTTCTGTCTCGACGGCATCAAGTATGACGGCCACAACTACATTGAAGAAGCCATTGAAAACGGCGCAAAGGTCATCGTCTACAGCAAGGAGCAGCAGGAAAAACACAAGGCAGTCTATATCAGGGTCACAAATGTCAACAATACGCTGACCAAAGTAGCCAACATCTTCTATAACGAACCGAATCAGGGCATCGAGAAATATGTCGTGCTGGGCAATTACGGAAGATCTTCGGTCGCTTCTTTCATCAATGATTATCTCAATTCCGTTTCATCCTGCGGCTATATCGGCATTCTGGGCATCCGTTACAACGGACTGGAACTGAATTCCTCATTTACGACGCTCAATATCCTGGATAATCTGAAAATGCTGGATACGATGAAGAAAAATCAGGTCCGCCACTGTACATTTGAAGCGGACGCTTCTTCTCTGAACCTGCAGAAACTGGATTCGGTCTCTCCGGAATGCGTCATTTATACCTGTACCAACAGGAATTCCAGTGAATTCCAGACCAATGACTATTATACTTATGTCAGAAGATATCTCTATACACTGGAAAACAATACCTCTGTCATCTTCAATATCGATGATGAATCGTTCAATGAACTGAAAGAGTGTGTAGACCACTATATCACATACGGAACATCGACGATCGCCGATTTCCAGATCCGGGACATCACGATATCGACTTCGGGTGTATCCTACAAACTGATCCATGAAGGAAAATCCTACAGTGTGAAGTCAGTCGTTCAGGGAATGGTGAATGTCTACAATCTGACGGCAGCCATTGCGGCACTGGTTTGCAGAGGCAACGACATTGAAAAAGTGATTGCTCATATGTCGGATATCCCTTATGTCAGCGGTGTCATGGAAAGAGTCGATCAGGAATATAACATCATCATCGACAGCGCCTATGATCTCAGTTCGATCGAAGAAGTATTCCGCTACGCTTCTTTCGTAAAACACAGAAACAAAGCCATCGGCATCGTCAGTATCAACTATTCCGACGACGACAAGCGTCTGGAAAAGATCATGGATCTGTGCGGCAAATATCTGGATATCACGATCCTGACAGAAAATGAATCTCTGGAATCGGAGGTCATGGAGATCCTGGAACGCTGTCATAAATACGAGAAGAACGGCAGGACGCTGTACATGCCGTTAAGGTCGCAGGCGATCGAATACGGTGTCGAACTGATGAACCACAACGATACATTGCTGATCATCGGCAAGGGAAATGAACGGTTCCTTTCCATGGGACTGGGCAGAGAGTTCTATTACGGAGACAGATATTATGCCGTAAAATATATCGAAAAGAGAAGGAGAGAAGAAAATGAAACTGTCTAAGTATATCGACCATACGCTTTTAAAAGCCGATGCTTCCCTGGAAGCGATCGGAAAACTCTGTGATGAGGCCGTCGAATATGACTTCAAATCAGTCTGTGTCAATACCTGCAACATTCCTTTCTGCAAGGAAAAACTGGCAGGCAGCGATGTTCTGGTCTGCTGTGTCATCGGTTTCCCTCTGGGAGCCATGTCTACGGAAGCAAAGATCGCCGAAACAGCCGATGCACTGGCCAAAGGAGCAGACGAAGTCGATATGGTCATCAATATCGGCAGACTCAAGGATAAGGATTACGCATATGTGACTGACGAGATCAGAAGGATCAAAGAGACCTGCGGTGAAAAAACACTGAAAGTCATTATCGAGACCTGTCTTCTGACGGATGAAGAAAAAGTGAAAGCCTGTGAATGTATCCTGGAAGCAAAAGCCGATTTCGTAAAGACTTCGACCGGTTTCTCGACAAACGGTGCAACATTCGAAGATGTGGCGCTTTTAAAGCAGACTGTCGGCGACAGATGCTACATCAAGGCAGCCGGCGGTGTCAGAAGCAGAGATGACTTTGAAAAGATGATATCTCTGGGCGCAAACCGTATCGGTACTTCTTCCGGAACAAAATTGATCAATAAAGGAGAATAGTCTTTATTTTTCAAAACGAATTGATTATAATAAAAAAGCCTGAAAAAAAGAGGAGGTGAGATTATGGCAAAGGTAATCGTTAAAGAAAACGAACAGCTCGATGATGCTTTACGTCGTTTTAAGAGACAGGTTTCCCGTAATGGCACGCTTCTCGAAGCAAGGAAGAGAGAATATTACGTTAAACCCGGTATCAAAAAGAGACTGAAACGTGAGAATGCTCGCAAATTAAGAAGATCCAAATAAGAAGCCAAGTCAATTGGCTTTTTATGTACAATAAAGATATGAGCGCAATCAATGTGATAGGTGCATCCTGCATCGATCTTCTTGTGAGTGATGTCGACAGAGAGGAATTCTTTTCCGGTACGTTCAAAGCCCCAAGCATAAAAACTTCCTTCGGAGGCGACGCATTCAATGAGGCGATCGTATTAAAGAAGCTCGGCAGGGATGTTTCATTAAAAACAATAGCCGGAAACGATGTTTACGGGCATATGATCCGTGAACATTTGTTTAATAATGGTGTTGATTTCGATCAGGATTTCCTGAAAGACGGAATCGATACCTATCTGTCGATCATTCTGATGGAAAAAGACGGTCAGCATACCTTTGTCGGAAGCGAGAACGGAAGTCTCAGACTGCTGGATCTCGATCATATCAGGATCGATGAAGACTGTAGGATCGCATCATTTGCGTCACTGTTCATCTCCAAAGTCATGGATGAAAAGAAGTATGAGATCTTATTCAGAAACATCAAAGAAAAGGGGATCATATTATGTGCGGACTCTTCTTCGCCGAAAAATGACAGACAGGTCGAAAATACAGACTATATGAAATATATTGACTATTTCTTCTGCAATGAAAGCGAAGTAATGAAACTGTGCAGAAGTGACGATATATTTGAATGTGAATCGCTTCTTTATCAGAAAGGGATTCGCAATGTGATCATCAAACTCGGCGATCAGGGATGCCTTTATCAGGGAGAGATCATGAAACCCGAGCGGAAAGTCGTATGTGTCGATTCCACGGGAGCCGGGGACAGCTTTGCCGCGGGATTCATCAGCTCTCTGGACCAGGGAAACGAAATCAGTGAATGCATCCGCTTTGCCAATGAGTGCGGTGCAAGAGCATGCGAATACATCGGAGCGACTGCATGGCTTGAACATCTGTAGAAATCATAATAAAAATCAATTAGAATGGAATTGTATGGAATATATCTTTAAAGATCTCGATCAGGACAGTATCAAGAATATCGTCGGTGTCAACGACAGCAACATTGCATTACTGGAAGAATTATACGACTGCGGTATCGTATACAGAGATAATTATTTCAAGCTTCTGAGCGACGATCAGCAGCTTTTTTCTAAGTTTTCCGCCCATATGGACTACCTGACGCAGAAATGCCGTGATGAAGTGATCGACTATGATTTTATCAAACAGTCATTCATCAACATCAATGATACGGAACGCGAATTCTTTCAGAGTGAAGTCATCGCTTATTCCAACGGCGGCAAGCCGTTCAAATGCAAGACAGCGAATCAGTACCGTTTCGTCAAGACGATCAGAAACAATGATCTGACTTTCGGTATCGGACCGGCCGGTACCGGAAAGACTTTCCTGGCGGTGCTGATGGCCGTATCCTATCTCAAGAAAGGCGACATCTCCAAGATCATCATCACCAGGCCTGCCGTGGAAGCGGGTGAATCTTTGGGCTTCCTGCCCGGCGATCTCAAGGAGAAGATTGATCCTTACCTGATGCCGATCTATGATGCACTGGATGCGATTCTGGGCAATGAACAGAAAAACAAGCTGATCGAAAAGGGCGTCATCGAAGTCATTCCGCTGGCATATATGAGAGGAAGAACGCTTGATGAGGCGTTTATCATCCTGGACGAAGCCCAGAATACGACCGACAAACAGATGCTGATGTTCCTGACAAGACTGGGTTTCAACTCGAAAATGGTCGTCAACGGCGATATCACTCAGGTGGATCTCAACATCAGCCGCCAGAAAAGCGGTCTCAAGCTTGCCTACGACAAATTGAGGGATATCAGAAACATCGGTTTCATTGAATTCTCCAGTTCCGATGTTGTCAGGAATCCTCTGGTTCAGACCATCATCGAAAAATTCAAAATAGACTGAAATCTGAGAAATAATTCTCAGATTTTTTATGTCATTCATATTGTTTATATCCAGTTAAAACCGATTCACTACGGTGATTTTTTATAGTACAATATTCCAGTATGAATAAACTGTTTATCGCTTCTTCCAATCCGCATAAACTGGAAGAAATCAGAGATATTCTGCTGAACAACGGAATCGTTCTGGAACTGGTATGTCCGAAGGATTTCGGCTGTGAAGAAGAACCTGTTGAAGACGGTCTGTCTTTTGAAGAAAACGCCTATATCAAAGCCAGATTCTATCACGATCTGTATCATCTGCCGACGATCGCCGATGATTCAGGTATCTGTATTGATTATCTTGGAGGCAAACCGGGCATCCATTCGGCCCGTTTTCTGCCAGAAATGGATTATCCGCACAAATGTGCCTATATCGTCGATATCATGAAAGATGTGAGCGAAAGAGGCGCCAGATTCGTCGACTGTCTCTGTTTTATCGACGGAAAGGGCTCAGTACATTACTATCAGGGCGTCAATGAGGGCACGATCGCATATGAACCGGCAGGGGACAAAGGTTTCGGCTACGACCCGATCTTTGTGATACCGGAGTACGGAAAAACGGAAGCAGAGCTCGGTGAGGAATACAAAAATGTTTATTCACACCGTGCCAAAGCCCTGAAGGAGTGGATTATCGATGCAAAAGAGAAATTCCAGTAAAAACATCTATCTGATCGTAAGTATTTTCTGCATACTGTTCAGTCTGCTTTTTTCAATACACTTCTGGTCGTTCAATGAACGTTTTTATACTTCCGAGCACGACACACTGACGCTTTACGGCAAAAGCATAGCCGATCATATCGGCATCTCCGATGAAGATCTGGCAGATCTGACATCATTCACACTGGATTATCTCAATGATCCGAAAGCATCACTGGATCGGCAGATGAAGATACACGGTGAGATGAGGGAAGTGTTCACCGATGATGAAAAGGCACACATGGTGGATGTCAGAAGACTCAACCTGGGAGCCAATTATCTGCTGATCATCAGCGCTGTCATTTCTGCAGCAGGGATTGTGTACGCAGTATGGAAAAAACAGGTGAGATCGCTTTCTGTTTCCTATCGGAAAGCATTGCTATATGCAATGGCTGTCATATCAGTTCTCGGTGTATGGATCCTGATCGATTTCGATTCCTTCTGGACGATGTTCCACCATGTCTTTTTCCCGTCAAACGATCTATGGCTTCTTGATCTGAGAAAAGATGTTCTGATCATGATCGTACCGCCGGAATTCTTCAATCATCTGGTCATCAGGATCGTCGTGACTGCGGTTGCATTACTGTTTGGCTTCTTTGCTTTGTTTCATTTTCTTTCCAAAAGGGAGAATGCATGATCAATATCGTACTGTATGAACCGGAGATCCCGCAGAATACCGGCAATATCATGCGTACCTGTTCGATATTTGAAATGAAGCTGCATCTGATCGAACCTTTAGGCTTTTCACTGGATGAGAAACATCTGAAACGCTGCGGTCTGGATTATATCAGCGAACTGGATTATACGGTATATAAAAACTGGGATGAATTCATCAAAGACAAAGAGGGACAGTTCGTCTTTTTCAGCAGGTATGCACTGAAATCATTCAATGAATGTGTCTTTGATAAAGAAAAAGATATTTATATGGTATTCGGAAAAGAATCGACCGGTATCGACAAGCAGATCCTGAAGGATCATCTGGATGAGTGCTACCGCATTCCGATGAGAAAGGATGCAAGGAGCCTGAATCTGTCCAACTGTGTGGCAATCGGTGCCTATGAATGTCTGCGGCAGACCGGTTTCGGCGATCTGAGCGACAGGGAAGTGATCAAGGGAGAGGATTTTTTACTGAGATGCTGAAGATATGCCTTTGTTCCGACAATCACGGTGACATGAATTCCATCAACAGGATACTTTCCGATAATCCGGCCTGTGATTATTATTTTCACTGCGGCGATTCGATGATGCCTCCGGAAGAGATGGAACCTTTTATTTCGGTGGAAGGAAACAATGACTGGTCCTATGATTATCCCAAAGACAGACTCTTGGAGATCGGCGGCCACCGCATCTATATCTTCCACGGAACAGGCTATACGTTTTCCAAGAATCTGATGCTGGACAAGGCAAAAAGCGTCAAAGCCGATATCGTTTTCTTCGGTCATACGCATTCCTTCATCGATCAGATCTACAGCAATATCCGCTTCATCAACCCCGGATCGACACTGTATAACAGGGATCTGACATCACCGTCCTACGCCAGGGTATATCTGATGGATGACGGCAAGGTCAGGGTCGAACGGATCGACCTTTAAAATGATGCATTTTTGTTTTGACTTTTGAAAACAATTATGTTTAAATAATTGAGTAATAAAAAGGATGTAGAAAGAAGAAGGCCACTTCTCACCTGATGTCTTAAGACTTGGGTATATTGCTACGAACGTAACGATATTTAAAGTGGGCTTTGTCTCACTTTTTATTCTATATGGGGGTATAAAACTATAACAAGAAAAAAAGGAAATGAAGACCTGGTAAACGAAAGCATTCGTTTCAAAGAAGTAATGGTCATCGGCCCAGATGGAAGCCAACTGGGAGTAATGTCAAGAAATGAGGCATTACAAATCGCTTACGACGCGGATCTGGATCTCTTCTGTGTCGCTCCGAATGCACAGCCGCCGGTATGCAAGATACTGGACTACGGCAAGTTTCGTTTTGAAGCGCAGAAAAAGGCCAAGGAAGCAAAAAGAAATCAGCAGAACACCGAAATCAAGCCGCTGCGTCTGTCACCGGTCATTGATACGCATGACTTTGAAACCAAGCTCAAACAGGCCAGAAAGTGGCTTGAATCGGGCATGAAAGTCAAGATCGACATGCGTTTCAGAGGACGTATGATGACAAGACAGGAAGTCGGCATGAAGATCATGAATGAGTTCATAGAGAAAGTCGCTGATATCTCTTCCGTAGACAAAACGCCTAAACTGGAAGGCAACATCATGTCTTGTGTTTTAACACCTAAAAAGAAATAGGAGGAAGATAAAATGCCAAAAATGAAGACAAAGAAGACTTTTGCCAAAAGAGTAAAAGTTACCGGAACCGGCAAACTGAGAAAGTATTCCAACTATGTATCTCACTTTGCTACAAACAAAACACACAAACAGCTGAAACATTTACACAAGCCCTCTCTTCTCGACAAGAGCGATTACAAGAGAGACAGGGACTTACTGCAGGGATAGGAGGATAGAAAAAAATGGCTAGAATTAAAGGATCGACTCCTACAAGAAACAGAAGAAAAAGAATTCTGAAGGCTGCTTCCGGTTATTTCGGATCCAAGCACCTGCTGTACAGGACTGCACATGAGCAGGTCATGCATTCTTGGAAGTATGCTTACATCCACAGAAGAGAGCTCAAGAGAGAAATGCGTAAGCTCTGGATCGCCAGAATCAACGCAGCTGCCAGAATGAACGGCATGTCTTATTCCAGACTGATGCACGGTCTGAAGGAAGCAGGCGTTTCCGTCAACAGAAAGATGCTTTCCGAGATCGCCATCCACAATCCGGAAGATTTCGCAAAGATCTGCGAAACTGCAAAAAACGGCAAGGTTGCTGAAGCGAAAAAAGCAGAAGCTGAAGCTCCCAAACCCAAAAGAACAAGAAAAAAAGCAGAAACTGCTGAAGAAAAAGTAGAAACTGCAGCAGAAACAGTAGTAGAATAGTATTACAGGAGCGATATGCTCCTTCACGGTCTGTTGGTGAAACGGTTAACACATCGCCCTCTCAAGGCGACACTCATGGGTTCGAATCCCATACAGATCACCATAGAAAACAAAATGGAAGTCAGTAGACTTCCATTTCTTTTATCATGAATTCATTGCCCTGAAGCAGATAAGTATCGCTGCTCTGACAGTTCGGGCAGGTCTTTCCGTAGATGATCGTATTATAGTCGTTTCCGCAGGCTGAGCAGTGGGTGACCGCCTCGATCTTTTCGATGTTCAGTTTGCAGTCGATCATGAGTTCATGCTTGCTGACAGCCCAGTTCCAGCAGTCAGTCAGATAATCAGGTACGATACCGGTGACGGTTCCGATCTGAAGCGTGACGCTGTTGATGTGTTTTACATCATTCTGCTTTGCGAGTTCTTCGACTTCATCGATCACATGGAAGACGACGCCAAGTTCATGCATTCTTTGCTGCTTCTTTCTTTGCTTTCTTCCATTCTTTATGCTTCTTTTCGGAAAGCTTCTCTTCTTCGGTCTTTTTGCCGAATTTGATACTGACTGCCCGTTTTGCGGCATAAGGAATAATCGCCTTGAATTTGTCTTCCGATCTGATCATCGTGGAATGCTCCGGATGATCCCTGAAGAGATGGATGGCATCAAATTCACACTTGGTCGTACAGATACCGCAGCCGATACATTTGTTCTCATCGACGACAGATGCACCGCAGGAGAGACATCTTGCTGTTTCGATGCGGACCTGTTCCTCACTAAATGTCCTGTGCGCATCCCTGAAGGAGTTCTTATAGTCGATCGACTCATCCATGCTTTCGTATTGTCTTCCGGCATGATCGTAGTCATCGATCTCAATATTTTCCTTATCAAGCATGACAAACTGTCTTCTGTTCTTGCCGATGGTCATGGATGTACCCGGCTGTACAAAGCGGTGCAGCGAATCGGCTGCCTGATGGCCCTGTTCAATGGCATCGATGACGAACTTCGGTCCGGTATAGACATCGCCGCCGACGAAGATGTCTTCCTGTGCCGTCTGATATGTCAGCTGATCGGCAACGGGATAATCACCGTGCCAGAATTCGACTTTGCTTCCTTTCAGAAGCTGTTTCCACTCGATCGCCTGACCGATCGCATATATGATATGATCGGCCGGAACGATGGTGATGTCATCCTCATCATAGACAGGGGAGAATTTGCCGTTTTCATCGACAGTGGAAAGACACTTCTTGAATACGATGTCCTTGATCGAACCGTCGGAATTGAGTCTGACTTCCTTTGGACCCCAGCCGTTGTTGATGGTGATGAATTCTTCTTCCGCTTCTGCGATCTCCTGTTTTGTCGCTGGCATGGTGTCCCTGGATTCCAGACAGTAGATCTCGATATCACGTCCCTTGAGACGGTGTGCTGTTCTTGCGCAGTCGATCGCAACATTGCCTCCGCCGATTACGATGACTTTGCCGCTTAATTCCTTTGAAGGATCTTCATATGCCTCTTTGAGGAAATTGACTGCCAGATAGCGGTTTTTGCCGCTCTCGTTGGGAATACCGGGCAGTTTGCCGCTCTGACAGCCGATGGCGATATAGAAAGCTTCAAATCCCTGCTTTCTCAGATCATCAAGCGTGATGTCTTTTCCGACTTCCGTGTTGCAGCGGATCTCGACACCCAGTTCACGCAGGATGTCGATCTCGGCATCGATGACATCTTTTTCAAGTTTATAGGAAGGAATGCCATAGCGCATCATGCCGCCCGGATAAGCATTCTTTTCAAATACGACCGGCAGATAGCCTTTGACTGCAAGATAGTAGGCACAGGATAGACCGGCGGGACCGGAACCGATGATGGCAATCTTCTGTTTCCAGTGTTTTTCGACATTGGAAGGGATCACGACCGGCGGAACATATCTGTTTTCAGCGTTGAGATCCTGCTGGGCGATGAATTTCTTGACGGCATCGATCGAGACCGCTTCATCGATCATGCCTCTGGTGCAGACATCCTCGCAGCGCTTGTTGCAGACGCGGCCGCAGATGGCAGGGAAGGGGTTGTCCTTCTTGATCAGAGCCAGAGCATCCCTGTACCGGCCCTGGGCAGCCATTTTGAGATAACCCTGAATGGCGATATGTGCCGGACAGGCCGTCTTGCAGGGAGCCGTACCGCTGTCGTAGCAGTTGATGCGGTTATTGTCCCTGTAGTCTTCATCCCACTTGTCTTCGCCCCAGGAAAGATGATCCGGAAGTTCGTGTTTGGGATAAGTCATCGGACCGTTTTTCGTACACAGCTTCTGTCCGAGTCTGACTGCACCGGCAGGGCAGTATTCGACACATTTGCCGCAGGCCACGCAGTTCTTCGGATCGACTTTGGCCGTATAGGCACTGCGGGAAAGATTCGGTGTATTGAATAGCTGCGAAGTTCTTAAAGCATTGCAGATATTGACATTGCAGTTGCAGATGGCGAAGATCTTGTCTTCACCGTCGATATTGGTGATCTGATGAACGAAACCGTTGTCTTCGGCGTTTTTAAGGATCTCCATGGCTTCTTCA
>JAEEGL011034809.1_pt1 | contig 15650 bp, 19 predicted proteins | sample 9134231 | NCBI WGS metagenome assembly JAEEGL01 (sample SAMN16246548, study PRJNA631951) | gut metagenome | biome: gut microbiome; feature: rumen; material: fiber-attached | host: Bos | place: Iran: Karaj | collected 2018-10
GTATTTTGATGCGCCGGGCACGGCGATGATAGCCTCGGCTATGCGTCCGCCAGTGCAACTTTCGGCAGTACTTACAGTTTTTTCAGTCTCCCAGAGGATCTCGCTCACCTCTCTACTTGTAATCTTACTTTCAAAATCCATATCTAGTTATTATTTAAATGTTACTTTACTGAATGCAGGTGCGTTGATATCACAGAACTGCTTGTCCAGATACTTGTAATAGCCCACGATGCCTATCATGGCAGCATTGTCGGTGGTGTAGCTGAACTTAGGTATGTAGATAGTCCAACCGTAGCGCTTCTCGGCATCGTAGAATGCATTGCGCAGTCCGTTGTTGGCACTCACACCTCCGGCCACAGCCACATGCTTTATGCCGGTCTGCTTTACGGCCTTCTTCAGCTTCTTCATCAGTATGTCTACGATGGTCCACTCCAGCGATGCAGCTATATCCTCCTTGTGCTTCTCGATAAAGTCGGGATCCTCGGCCACCCACTTCTGCATAGAGTACAGGAACGATGTCTTCAGTCCCGAGAAACTATAGTCCAGTCCAGGAATGTTCGGTTCGGCAAATGTGTAAGCCTTAGGGTTACCCTGACGGGCCAGTCGGTCGATGATAGGTCCACCGGGATAGCCCAGTCCCATCACCTTCGAGCACTTATCGATAGCCTCGCCGGCAGCGTCGTCGATGGTCTGACCGAGCACCTCCATATCGTTATAGGCATTCACCTTAACTATCTGCGAGTTTCCGCCTGATACCAGCAGGCAGAGGAATGGCAGCGGCGGCTGATGCTTGTCGTCCTCGCTCTCACGGATAAAGTGCGCCATCACGTGTCCCTGCAGATGGTTCACGTCGATCATAGGTATGCCCAGCGAACGGGCAAATCCCTTGGCAAAGCTCACTCCTACCAGCAGCGATCCCATAAGTCCCGGGCCGCGTGTAAATGCAATAGCCGTCAGCTGTTCCTTGGTTATACCAGCCTTTTTTATGGCTTGATCCACCACAGGCACCACGTTCTGCTGGTGGGCTCTCGATGCCAACTCGGGCACCACTCCACCGTAAGCCTCATGCACAGCCTGCGATGCCGTAACGTTCGACAGCAGCACACCATTCTTAAGCACTGCAGCCGACGTATCGTCGCAACTCGACTCTATACCTAATATATATATATCCTTTTCCAATGTTTAATGTTTAATCTTTAATGTTTAATGTTAGTACGTAAGTACCTCCACTCCATGTTCTGTCATCACCAGCGTGTGTTCCCACTGTGCGCTGGGCTGCTCGTCTTCAGTTATCACCTCCCATCCGTATGGATCGTCGGCATCTATAAACACCTTCCATGTGCCCATGTTGATCATTGGCTCGATGGTGAACACCATGCCTGGCACCAGCAGCATGCCTGTACCGCAATGTCCGTAGTGGTTCACATCGGGCTCCTCGTGGAATTTCAGTCCCACGCCGTGTCCGGCCAGATCGCGCACAATGCCGTAGCCATACTTCTTGCAGTGCTTCTCGATGGCGTGACCTATGTCGCCCACAAAGCTGTAGGGCTTGGCAGCCTCCATACCTATCTCCAGACACTCCTTGGCCACGCGCACCAGCTGCTCCTTCTCAGGGCTGGTCTTGCCGATGATAAACATACGGCTGGCGTCGGCGTAATATCCGTCAAGGATTGTTGTGAAGTCTACGTTGATGATGTCGCCCTCTTCCAGCACATCCTCCTCCTTAGGTATGCCGTGGCACACCACCTCGTTGATCGATGTGCATACGCTCATGGGGAATCCCTCGTAGTTGAGGCAGGCCGGTATGGCCCCGGCGTCCTCGCACACTCGGCGACATATCTGGTCGATCTCCAGCGTGTTCATGCCGGCATGTATCTCGGCAGCCACTGCGTCGAGCACAGCGGTATTTACCACACCCGCCTTGCGGATGCCTTCTATCTGTTCAGGGGTTTTAATCAGTTCGCGTGTTGGCACCAGTTTGCCTTTGTTCTCCCAGTACATGATGGTCTTGTCCATCTCTGTGGGCTCCTGTCCTGGCAGGCAATGCCATCTTCTTTTCTTCTTAAACGTGCTCATTTCACCTTATTATATATATATCGGGGTGCAAAGGTAGTGCAAATCGAGCGAAATACCAAAAAAAAACGCTTTTTTTTGCATTTCCGAGATGCAGCCTACCTTCGAGCGCCAGCTCAAAGGTACTGCAAATCGAGCGAAATACCAAAAAAAACGCTTTTTTTTGCAAAAAGGCAGGGAGCTCGCGCCCCCCGCCCGTCAAATATCAGCCCTACACAGCTCCCATCCTCGCAGCATGGCAAAGTAATCCAGACTCTCGATGCCGTTGAGCTCTGCTCGACGGTTTTCACGCTCGGCAGAGCCGATGCGAGCATCGCTCTGCTCTCGCTTAATCAAACCGTTTTCCTGAATAGCCATGGCCGTGCCGAGGGCTATCCATCGCGAGGGCTGTTCCGATGGGATGCCCAGGGGCTCATCAGGATCGATGCCCGTAAGCCGACTCACGTTGGCGATGTAGGCCTTGGTATCATTCTCTATGGCCGGCGCCCACTTCTGCACGATGGCCCGGATGGTGAACAGCCGGTATTTGTGATAGTAGGTACGGGTTAGCAGCCAGAAGGCCGCACGCCACCCCCACTCCAGCGATTCAAACTGGCAAAACTGCGCATCACTCTGCACGGCCCTCATGCCCTTCCACTTATCCTTGCTTCGGCGGATGTTAAGCGGATTGTTGTTACGAATTCCTCTTGGTAAACTCATATTGCCTTCTTTAGTTTAACAAATTTCTTGTTTTCTGTCTTCTTAATCAACTTGTCTTTCTGAAATCTCGAGATGATGGTGTACGAGTAGTCCTTGTTTACACTGAACACCTTGATCACATCGTCGTAGCCGAACTCGTCGGGCAACTGGGCATAGCAGTCCATGTAGCGCACAGAGCGGTTGCGGGTAGTCGAGTCGCGATTCTGGTCCTCGTAGTAGTTGCGGGCATACTCACCAAAGTAGTAGTGCTGACAGCGATACTGTATGTTCATTGCGAGCGTAGAAAGGTCAAAATCTTTCTCATCGAATGTAATGCTACGATTCTGCTCCCACTCGTCCCAATGTCGCATCAGTATGAACGGTATGGCTATCGAAATACCGTAGTACGGCACACGCTTTATCAGCATCTCGTCGGCATAGTCGTTGCTTATCTCGGCCAGCGCCATGTGCTCCTCGCACCAGTGGTACACATGTTCTACCAGCGGCCAGATGGGAAGTTCGCCCTGAACCTTGTCCAGTCGGTAGGCCCACATCTCCATCGTGTCCTCGGCCGATGTGTCGTACACCAGGTCGCGATCCAGCTTGCACATCTTGAAGTGCGACGACGGCATCGGTATGCAGGCCAGTCGCATGGCCAGACCTGTTCCGATGTTGCGCTCGTTCACCTTCTTGCGCAGCGAAATGGGCGTACCGGTGTAAATAAAGTTCCAAAATACATCAAACGGACCGTTGACCGAATCCTGATTCTTATACGACTGCGAATCCTCCTCGTTGTGGAACGCCTTGAGCTCGAACACACCCTTGTCTATCCACGAGCCCGACTTGGTAAGATTGGTCTGGTTGTCAAGCTCCGAATCAAAGGTCAGCAGGTGCAAGTGGATAAGTTTCTGACCGATATTCTCTACGGCTCTCACCATGTTTTCGATAAACACTCCGTTGGCCGTTCGCGCACCAAAGCAGCGGATAATCGGGTTGGGTTCTTTCAGTGGAGCCTTGCGTTTCTCCTTGTCACTGGTGTCACGTTCTTTCACCTTGCGTTTATACTCGTTGATAGCCTCATTGCCCACACGGTCCTGTTCCAGTATCGGCTTGGCCAGATGTTTGTAGAGTTTGCCGGCTATCGACTTACCGGCACTCGGGTCGCCGATGGCGAACACACCGTAGTTAAGTCGGCGCTCCTCGCTAGGTTCGAAATAGAAGTGATACCAAGTGCGGGTCATCAGCGTGCCCAACAGTGCAGATGATATAAACATAATGGCGGGATAAGCACCGCGGTGGCGAGTCTTGCACACCTCGCGCAGCAGCGGAAATGTGTCGAACATCTGCTCTATCTGCTCACCCCACTCGTCGAAAGGCAATGGTTCTAGACTGTCGGTGCCTGGCAGCAAGATTTGTTGGTATTTTTTGCCAGTAGATTTTTCGATTGCCGCAAGCATCTGTTTCGATGGTATCGGCAGCATGGGATTCTGCTTTTCGCGCTCGCGTTTCTTCAGGTCGGCATACTCCAATATGCGCTCTTCCTCCTCCTGTCCGCGCTCGTGTATCAGTTCGCGCACCCATGGTTGTTGCTTCATCACCTGCAGGGTCTGCTGCTTGTCGCCGTCCAGCATTATCAGCAGGTCGGCACCCAGTCGCAGACTCTCCTTGTGGCGACTCTTCTTCTCCTTCGACGGCAGGTCGCCATCGTATCGGGCGTCGATGATGTCCTGCAGATTATATCCCAGCCAGTCTACAGGTTCAGTTGGCGCGTCACTCGGTCCATCCCCCGGCGGAACGGACTTCGTGTCAGTCTTAGCACGGCTAGCGGCAGCACGAGTGCGGCCATCATCACCGAACGAATGACTATCATCAGTAGGACCAGTATTACCCATACGATATTGTGCGCTGTATTTCTCATCAAATTCACGATCATAATAATTAAATAGTTCCTGTTCGTTAATAAAATAGATATCACTATACATCGGAGCGAATGATATTCTTGATGCGTCAATACATGAATCATCTGCCGTAACGCCGATGGCGCGGGCTAGCTCGATTTGATTGTCGGCGATGTTCCCGAGCTCAATGCGAGCTTTGGCCACCAGGCGCAGCCCGCACCCCGACGATGTTTTGTGGCCTAGCACTATCTCCCACGGGAATCCTGGGCGCTGAGTGCGCTCAAAAACCTCGCGAGGATCCTCCTTCAGGTGGTCGGCATCGAACATAAACAGACCGTTCAGATGGATGGCCTTAAGCAGTCGGCGGTAAGCCTTCTTGTCAGAGCCCTCCTTTACGGACGACAGGTCAAAACAGCGGGCTCCAAACACAAAGCATTCCAGTTCGCCCTTCTCGTAGTCGGCAAATCGCAGCAACTTGTCTTCGTCAGCCAGTGTATTGAAATCTTCCGCCTTCTGATTCACGCAAAATCGCTGATAGTCAGAATCCGCGAGCCATCGCTGCAGGGCGCTTTTATCGCCCGACAGTCGGTACTCGTCCACCAGTCGGTAAATCTCGCGGCGCGTCTCGATCTTCCACATCGTTTCGGGCGAGTTTACCGCTGCCCAGAACTGCTCTGGCTTGCAGGGCAGTACTGGATTGCGGCGCATATGTTGCTGATAGCATATCATTTCAGCACCTCCATTCCTTTTTGTATGTCGCGCTTCATGATGGCTGCAGCCTCTACAGGGCCCAGTTCGGCAGGCACACTCTGATAGGTGGCATATCGCTTGGCGGTTCGGCCCACCCAGCCGTGTTCCGTCGACACCACCGACTTGAGTTTTCGGCGAAGGCGACTCTTGCCAAATGGATATATAATCGGCAGATTGTGCCCATCTCCGGTTTGCGGTATCTCTACTCGGCCCACCAATTTACCTGTGCTCTTAAGACGGTTCCAATGTTCGTCGTCGATAAGAAAATAATGTTTGCGTATCATAATCGTTTTGATGTTTTATAGTTTTACAATGTCGCGGATGGTAACATCCTGATAGGTGTTTCCGTTGTTCTCGTGTATGTGGAATCGGATGCTTGCCGACACCAACTGCCCTTCAGCCAGATCGATGGTGGCCAGCGGACCCAGTATCACCGCCAGGAACTCATCGGCAAACTCGCCGCCAATCTCCTTCAACCGCACTGTGCACTTAGCCATATCGCCACTCTTGGTTGCCACGTTTACAGGCTGCGATTGCGCTACTACTCTTGCAATAATGTTGTTCATTTCAGCTCGTCCTCCCACATTTTTACCATATTTCTGAAATATGGGTCTACGTTAATACCAAATTCTTTGAGTGCCGACTTCAGCACCACATACGCCTTGCTCAGCGCATAGGTCATGGCCACGGCTCCGTCGATGTCGGGCGCAACTGTAAACAGCGTCTCTACCAGCTGGTCGGCCAGCTTTTCGCCCTTGCCGATGGTCAGCATCGCTTTGTCTTTTTTCTTTTTCATTTTACATGTTTTTTTAATTGTTATACATAAGTGGAGCCCGGCCGGGGTTTCCGAGTGCAAAGGTATAACAATCAGCGCTGTCTGGCGAAGAAAAACAAAAGTTTGAGCCGACCATTTCCGGTCCGAAATTGGTCCGTAAATGGTCGGCTGCTGCAGCGCTTTGCCCGTGTGCAGGGCGTTTCAGGCAAAGTCCGCGATAGTCCGCAAAAACATGGTTAATCCTCGGTCTTGGTGTCGAAGAACTCCTTCAATCTGTCCATATCCGCCGAATACTCCTCCTTAGGTTTGGTCAGACTGTACGGCTGTCCATCCTTGCCCACAAAGCACTTAGGCACCAGTCGCTCCATGTCTACCACTTTCAGCTTACCACTGCCAATCTGCTTAGCCAATGCACCATCCAGCATCACTCTGAGTTGCATCTTAGTCTTAAGCCACATTATCGGAGCTATCTGGTTAGGCTTTAGTGTAGAGTAACCCATCACCCACAAGAAGTTGGCAAGTGTAGTACCACTAGCAATATAATTGCCATCGGTAAGAAGCTGATAAAGATCCTCACCCTGACGCCAGTTGGTGTTATCCGGAAATCTATTACTCACATAGTTGTCATCATTGCACAAGTCGTCACCCTGGAGCGACAATCTATCAACATTGCCATTGATAACATTAACCTGTACACCATCAACATGCAGACCTTCGGCGATTCTGCGAGCCATCTTAATGCATTTTTTATTTATCTTCATATCTTGTTAGTTAAAATTTTAATTCGGCTGCAAAAATAGTAATATTTTCGGTAACCACAAAGCAATATCAACAAAATTTTCAAAATGATATATTTTAACATTATAAATTCTGAAATTGCAAATTATTTCGTTATATTATCGCCCGCACGCGAATCCTATATATCGCGCGCGAGAATTATACAAAAAAAGCGAAAATCTATCAATCTATCATTCTATCATGACCGTTTTCTGCTCAAAACAATCGAAAACGTCGGAAAGGCCTGATAAAAATTATTAACTATATTATATATTATAATATATAATATAGTTAAATGCTATTTTCCTAGGCTTTAACCCATTTCTCCACAAAAACACCCCAAATCACAGATGATAGAATGATAGAATGATAGAAATTATACTTCTGACGACCAGAAATTAAATTTCTTGCCCCCAGAAGTTAGTCTTCTGTTTTGCCCCTTTATATAGAGCAAAATTATTTGAAAATATTTGCCAAAACATTTGGTAGTATCAGATATTTTTCGTATCTTTGCATTGTCAATCTAAGAGAAGTGCACAACCTTTGCGAACGACAAATTTAGTATTACAAAAAACATTAACACATTATGGCAAAAGTATTTTATCTATTGAAACAGTGCAAGATTAAGAACAACAAGGCTTATGGTAAATGGTTTGCCCACCAGAAGACTGTTGAGACACTGAACACACGTAAGATGGCAAACCACATCAGTGAGCACGGCTCTATCTACACTCCCGACGTGGTATTCGGAGTGCTCGAGAAGTTCCGCTCGTGTCTGCTCGAAATGCTGCTGCAGAGCAAGCGCGTAAAGATCGACGGTCTGGGCATATTCTTCACCACCCTCGAGAACACCGAGGGCGGAGCCGAGAGCAAGGACAAGTTCCTGCCGCAGAAGAATCTGAAGGGACTGCACATCCGATTCCTCCCAGACTCTAGCACCGAGACCGACATCTCGAGTCGTGAGTTCCTCAAGAAGGCCGAGTTTGTAAATGCCGAAACCTTCGGCGGCATCTCCGACGAGCCCACCACCCCATCAAGCAGCAACCAGAGCGGCAACACTAGCGGTAGCGGCAATCAGGGCAGCAACACCGGAGGTAGCAGCGGCAACCAAGGCGGTGGCAACACCGGCGGCGGTGGAAACGATGACGACGACGTCACCTACGATTAAACCACTCCCCTGTCATCTCGACTACGCTCGAGATGACAACAGGGGAAAGTAATTAACCTTAAAAACAAACTACTATGACAAAGAAGGAAACTGTAAAGTTCGTGATCCAGCTGATAGCCTCCATCGCATCAGCCATCCTCACCGCCCTAGGCGCGACATCGTGCGTAGGAGCGTAACCCCAAGAAAAGGAAGAGAAGCACACCCAAAGCCTCTCTTCCTTATTTTTTTTGCCAAAAACTTGCAAAGTTCAAATATTCTCTTTACCTTTGCAAATAGATTAGAATAATAACTAATAATGGTAAGTATCAACGACATATACGACGCAATTGATGCCAACAGCTTCAAGGAGTCTACATTACAACTCATCGACGAATATATAAACGATATAGAAAATGGAAGAGCAGATTTTTCTCGATTTAATGAACAAGAGCATGCAGGCCTCTGTAAGGCAGGTACGCCTGTCATTGGGGCGTCCATCGTCGCAAGCTACGCGCGCAGAAGCATTACAACAAGTTGCAATGCTGAAGGCCGCGAAGGAGGCCCATTCAACTGGGAAATAGACGAAAAACAGGAGCAAATGCTCGAACAGTGGGCAAAAGCAGCCGGATTGTGGTTTGACAATTCGGACACCATCCTACAGAAGAACTATGGCCCTATGATAGCACAAGGTGCAGAGGCCAAAGTATATTATAAAGAAGGTAATCCCACCGTAACCAAAGAGCGAACATCCATTTATTCTACTACCGACAAGGCTTTGGATGCCATAGTACTTCACAATAGTCTGTTCCCAGAGACAGCGATGAACGCATTTGGTTTTACTCGCGACTCTGACAATCTGTTTAGAATCATACTTACGCAACCATACGTTCGCTGCCTTCGACTGGCTACGAAACAGGAAATAGACGCGCTAGTTTCAGAAAAAGGTTTTCGCGACAATGGTGATGGCCAAGGCGTAAACTATACCTCTGATCGAATTGCACTAGAAGATATGCACCCCGCCAATGTATTCATTGACGAGCTCAGTTCGAAACCTATTTGTATCGACTGCATTGTAAAGTTTATAAAAAAATGATATACCCTATTATCGGACCTTCCTCAGAAGCTGAAGCTATAGAGAGTATAGACAAGTTTGAAGAGAATCTGAAAAACGGACAGGTACATTGGACTTCTTCAGAGGAGTTTGATAAACAACTTTTTGAGGAATTTCCATGGTTAAGATAGAATGGAGTGACGAGGCACAGAGCCATCCTATACCGGCGATGCCATCTGATGAACAAGCGCTTCAAGTTCGTCTATTATTATGATGAACCAGAAGAGACCGTTCATATAGTAAACATCTGGGACACACGAATGAATCCCAAGGCTTTAATCAAAAATATTGGATAGTCAAAATAAGAACGGTTCTACCGACCATTATTGGATCAATAGAACCGTCCTAGTTATTTTCAGAAAGGAAGCCCATTATCACCATATTCAATAGAAGCATTTTTTACATTAGACTCCATTCCTTTTATAATTTCTATAGCCCTATCTATATTATAGCAGAGTTCATATGCTTCATGTTGAACAAAAAATGCTTTTGATGCCAAAAGATAAATATACACTTTGTCTTTTTCAAAAGGAATACTGTAAAAAACGAGTCTATTACATACGTATTCCTCTAAAGAATCAAAATTGTCGGTAGAACTTTCGAGTCTTGAATTCTCTGGGGTAGTCAAATCTCGTAAAATCGAGGAAAAATGCATTACGACATCCTCATCCGGTTCAATACCAACTATCTTATCAATCCAACCTGGGGACATCCATCGATACTGTTGTTTTATATGTTTAAAGCCATATTTTCTGTCATCCATACTATTTTCATCTATAATTACCTATTTCCTTTTACTCGTATATGCCACGAGATGCTTACTGACAATCAGAAAGACAAGGAATCTTCATATCAAAACCATTTCCCATATGAGTTTCCATAAGTACGCGTATATAGCCATGACCTAAGAGCAAATGTTCTATGATTTTTTGGTTAGCAACTTGCTGCTTTTTACTATCATTCATTGCTGTGGCAACTCTGTATAAATCCGTTAGCTCCATGTGGAAATTATCCCATGCTTCTATGATGTTGTCATCTGCATCATAGATTCCAACTTTAGCATATGCCATAAAGTTTTGTTTTTTTGTAAGTCCACGAGGATCTCCTTTAAAACCATTTCTACCCACTCCAACTTTCCATTCGGAACCTGGATTATAAAAAGCAAAAACCATAGTTTCTCCTTCTTGCCATCTATAACGCATACGTTCTGTAGTTCCCTTTAGTGGATCGGCACTTTCTTTTTTTATATCCCATCCATTCTGTGCAGAAACAGTTATTGCGCACAGCAACATTACCAAGAATAATAGTTTTCTCATAATTCTATAGTTTTACGTAAATATTAAAAGGCCCTTCCTCGCAGACGAACCGCGCACAAATATTATTGAACCAACTAATGAGGGTTATGAACCTCAAAGAGATGCCAGGGACAGTCCGTGGCATTCTGACCTTATAATTCATAGAGGCACTCCTTCGTTTTCTACATTGATATAGAAAGGGCTGACATTTACACCCCATTGCGATTTTGGGATGATCAACGGATTGATGAGCACACCTGATTGTAATTCGACCTGGTATAGTGGTGCAAAAATAGCGTCTTCATCTATTCCAGTCACAATGGGCTGATCTACCAATATCAGCAAATCTATATCAGAGTCAGGACGAGCATCTCCCCTTGCTTCACTTCCGTAAAGCCTTGCTTCCATCTTGTAAGGAACGCTTTTCAGAGCCTCCTTGATGGACTGGGTGATTTCTGTTCGTCTCATATCTGCGGCAAAGATAAGGAGAATTTTTGAAAATCCAAACTTTTCGGCCAAAAATCTATCATTCTATCATTCTATCATCTATCATTTACCTATTTTTTTCTTAAAAAACTTGCAAAGTTCAAATTATCTTTTTAACTTTGCCGCCATAAACAAGTTATCACTATAAAACTAATAAAATCAGTATGAAAACAAAACTTATTCACAACCTTGCTACAGCGGCGATGATGCTGCTTGCAACCATTGTCGGCACAGGATGCTCTTCTGATTCCGACAACCCAGTTAATCCGTCAGATAAACTAACCGATGCCGAGAAGGCCGAGTTGCTTGAGCGAGCTTACGTATATGCACTGCCGCTGATGCTCATGGATGCCACCTATGTTCATATGACTAACGTAGAAGAACCCGTTGGTCAGCAGCAGGCACCAGCCAACCGCCTGATTCATGCCCGAGTACTGGCCAACGCCAATACCAAGGAGGTGGTTACTCCCAATGTGGACACCAACTACACACAGGTGATGATGGATCTCTCTGGTGATGCTCTGGTATTGCGCCTGCCTCGCACCGACCGATTCTGTCTGGCTCAGATTCTTGATGCCTGGAGCAACTGTATTGCAGCTCCTGTGGCCACCGATATTGAGGGCGAGTATGGCTACTACTGTTTTACTGGCCCCAACTTCAAAGGCGTGGTGCCGGCCGACATGACACATATCGCCAGCCCTACCGACCATGTGTGGATGCTGCTGCGTACCGTTTGTATGGGCAAGGACGACCTTCCCAACGTACATGCCATACAAGACGAGATGCGTACCTATATGCTGAGCGACTTCCTGACTACTGGCAAAGAATATACTGGTAAGGGCACATACAACCCTGATTACGACTTTAAAGCTCCTGTGGATTACATCATGACTATGCCTATGGACAAGTTTTTTGCTCGCGCCAATGAGTTGATGCTCACCAATCCGCCTGCAGAAGCTGATGCCGAATGGCTGGCCGATCTTAAGCGAATCAATGTAGGCCCTGGCCTAAAGTTCGACGCTTCCATTTTCGGCAGTGAGGCACAGGAGTTGTGGACCAACCTCGTAAAAAATATTATCGCTAAAACAACGCCACGCAGTCAGCAGTTTGTAAAGCCCAATGGCTCTTGGCAGTTCTATGGAGAACCTATTGCAGAGTTCGGTACCGAATACTATTATCGTGCTCTTATAGCTGTGGCAGCCCTGGCAGCCAATCCTGTAAGCGTGGCCGTTTATCCACGTGCCAACGTTGATGCCGATGGGCAGCACCTTAATGGCAACCATCGCTATCGCCTGCACATAGATCCAGAAAACTGGCCAGAAACAAGACCTTTCGGTTTCTGGAGTGTGACTCTCTATGGCGAAGACAACTTCCTGTATGACAACGAGCAGAATCGCTATAATATCACAGATCGCGACAACTGGAAGCGCAATGATGATGGATCGCTCGACATTTATGTTTCGCACGAACCGGATACAGAGCATCCCGACAACTGGCTGCCAGCTCCAGCAGACGACTTCCATCTCATCTTCCGTATCTACAACCCAGTTTCTCGTATCGCCAAAAACGAGTGGACAATGCCCATCATCACCCGCTTAGATTAACAGGAGCGTAGACCAAGAATAAGAATAGGGTTCGCATTTTGCGAACCCTATTCTCTTATCCATGTATCAACCAATTACTTGATGCGGTGGTGTGTGGGGTGAAGCTCACTGGCTGTAGCATCGGCTTCGCCGCGGGTGCGGTAATAGCCACCAGAGTACTTGCGGGCTGTTCTTATCAGATCGAAGGCTACCTCATTGTAGCTATCCCAGAAGCGACCTGAGAAGTGACCTGATGTCAGTCGGTAGTCGCGTATCTCTACACGTACGCCATCCTCGAAGTCGATTATTATATCACTCCAATCAACAAACCAAGTGAAGCGAGTAGAAACGCAGTAACCATCCTCATAATAGTCGTCCCACAATCCCATACCCTCTGTACTGGTGTTAGAGTAGCGGATAAAGGTGAGCTCGGAATATGTGGTCTCCTCGCCATAATCGTCAATTATATGCATATTACCCTTCCAAGTGCCTTCCAGATCGTAGGCTATCTCTTCATCGATCTCGCATGATGTAAGCGACAGTGTCATCATTGCCATCATGGCCATCATCAGTGTGGTGTAAAGCTTCTTCATAACTGTACCCTTTCTATAATTTTTGTTAGACATTCAATTAATTTTTCTGATGCAAAGATAGGCATTATTACCTACCCTTGCAAAGGAAAAACTATAATAGAGTGTGGGGATTTCCCTAAAGTAGAGAGGAAAGTTGGATAAAGTCCATGTTACGATAGTCGGAAATCTGGATGTCGGACAATTCGCGAATAGCGTCTACGGGATTGGTTGAGGCCAGTCCTACTACCGCCATCTGGGCGGCGCGGCCTGAACGCAGACCATTGAAACTATCTTCGAACACTATGCACTCGCTGGTCTGTGCGCCCAGGCGGGCAGCAGCCTTCAGATAGCAGTCGGGATCGGGCTTAGAGCGCTCGAAATCCTCGCTGGTAAGAATGGCATCAAACAGCTCGCGGAACTTGGGCTGATAGCGGTAAACGGCCTGCATCTTGGGCAGATTGCTGCTGGTAACCACAGCCGTTTTTACGCCGTGAGCATGCAGATCGGCTATCAACTGCTCGAAACCGTCGATATAGTCGTAGTGCATCTGTGCCTCGTAGTCGTTCAGTCGCTGGGTAATAATGGGCTGCTCCTTCAATAGCGGGCCACTGAACCACTGGTCGTAGATCTGAGTGAGGGTCTGGCCCTTAATCTCGTGTTCCAGTCCGGGGTGCTCGGGATGGTAGAGTCGGCACTGCGAGCCCCAGAATATTGAGTACTGGGGCTCGGTGTCGAATACTACTCCATCGAGGTCGAAGAGTGCTGCTTTCAGTTGGCTCATTTCTTCTCCTCCGCTGGTACAAGATATTTATCGCCTGTGGCCTTGAGCAGCTCGCGGGCGTATTTCTCAGGGAATCCTGGACGAACCACACGGGCGCCATTGCCGTAAGGAGTGCGCTCGAAGCGGCCGTTAGCGTCGGTAGGCTTCTCTACCATATCGTTGAACTTAACGATCAGGTGGAATGCCAGCTGCTTCCAACGGGCAATCATCTCGTCGCCCTTCTGACAGCTGTACTTGGTGAGATATGCCACACGCTCCTGGGCTGAAGGCAGAGCCAGCGCATGGGCCTCGATCTCAGGCTGAAGCTGTGAGTAAGAGGCATCGAGCGAGTCGCGAACGGCCTTAAGCGTTGGGAACATCTGCGAGTAGCGTGGATAAACCATATTGCTAACCCAGTTGCACACCCAGAATGCATTGTCCATTGAGAATGTAACATCGTCGGCACCATCGCCGCTGAAGCACTTGGGGCGACGTGTAATGCAAGAGTACATAGGGGTGTAAGCCACCATGTTGCCATCGTCGTTACCAAACCAGAAGCAGGCTCCTACCTCGCGAGGCATCGTGCTGCGCATCTGCGAGATGAAGCTCCAGGCTGTCTGCTGGGTAGAGATGGGGCGCTCGTTGAACACCTCCTGCTCGCCTACCTTGAACGACAGTGGTGATGGGCGGTAAGGCATATCGTAGATGCCGCCACCGATATTGGTATCGAGTGCGAATGGTGTGCCCTCGTAGTGGTCGCGCATAGCATCGCGCAGATCCTGGATGGTTACCTTCTTGTTAGGGATAATCCAGAGTGGCATCTCCTTAGCATCCTTCTCCTTACCGGCTGCGTAAGGTACATACTCAGAGAAATCGTCGGCAAAGCGATTGAAGAAACTCCAAACGCGAGCCTCGCAATAGCGGCGACCTGAGAAGTCGGGAGCTGCATAGGCTGCATTGTAGCTGAAGTCGGCATCCTTGCCGTCGAACCATCCCATCGCACGGGCGTAGCTCACTACATTGTCTGAGCAGAGCATCAGGTTAGTGATAGGCTTCTTGGCGCTGAGTGCATACTTCTTGCTCATCAGGTCCTTCATCTTTACACGAGTGTAGCGACCGTCAAGGAACTTAGTGATGCGGCTCTGGTTGGCGTGAGCAGCTACGGCATTGTCGGGGATGCGGATAGCCACCCAAACGGTGCGCTCCTTCGACTTTGCGCGGTCAGGACCGCAACCCATCATCTCGAGCATCCAGGCCTCGTCCTTATCGGCCACAGAGAATGTCTCACCCTCAGAGTAGTAGCCATACTGCTCAACGAGCGATGTCATAATCTGCAGAGCCTCGCGGGCTGTCTTAGAACGCTGAAGGGCGATATAGATGAGCGAGCCGTAGTCGATCACACCTGTAGAATCGTGCATCTCCTCACGACCGCCAAAGGTGGTCTCGCCGATGGTTACCTGCCACTCGTTTGAATTGCCGATAACGTTATAAGTCTCGGCAGCCTCGGCTATCTCGCCGAGATACTTGTTTGTATGCAACTCGAACACCTTGCGCATATCGCCAGGCTGATGCTTGGCTGCTGGATAGTGATAGAGGGGCATAAATGCTCCATACGAGTCGGCATTATAGGTTACAAACACCGATCCGTCGGCGCTGGCTTTCTTGCGAACAATAATATTTGTACATGCCGATGCGCCCATAGTGGCCATCAGCGAAATTGCTAGTATCAGTTTTCTTTTCATATA
>JAEEGL011908586.1_pt1 | contig 15650 bp, 14 predicted proteins | sample 9134231 | NCBI WGS metagenome assembly JAEEGL01 (sample SAMN16246548, study PRJNA631951) | gut metagenome | biome: gut microbiome; feature: rumen; material: fiber-attached | host: Bos | place: Iran: Karaj | collected 2018-10
ACGGAATGAAATGTACTGCGAGAGGTTGATTATTCGTCGGATTTGAAGTATGCTAATAAAAAAGACAGAGAGGTGTTTTATGCCGTCGTTGTCAGAAAACAGAAGAGCGCTTCATATGATGCCGGAGATAGATTTCGATCTCGAGCATACGGTGGAATACGTCAAAGGAGTGCTCTCGTCCTTCAACTGTGAGATAACTTCCCCGATAAGGGGCTCAGTCTGCGCCTTTTTTGACAAGGGGCAGAAGGATACGGTCGCCTTCCGCGCCGATATGGACGCGCTGCACGTGCAGGAGCTGACCGGCGCGCCCTACGCCTCGCGCAGGCCGGGCTATATGCACGCCTGCGGCCACGACGGGCATACCGCCATACTTTTGGAGCTTGCCGCCCGCGTGGACAAGGCGGTGCTGCCGCGCAACGTGCTTCTGGTGTTCCAGCCCGCCGAGGAGACCACGGGAGGCGCCAAGCCCATATGCGACAGCGGCGTTTTTGAAAAATACCGCGTGTCCCGCATGTTCGGCCTGCATCTGTACCCGGAAAAGCCGTTTGGAGAGATTTTTACCAGACCCGGCCCCATGATGGCGGGCACGTGTGAGCTCGACGTGGTGTTCGAGGGCAAGAGCTGCCATATCGCCAAATACCGTCAGGGCGTCGACGCCGCCTACGCCGCGGCCGTTTTCATGAACCATCTTTACAGTGAGGTCAGAGACCGCACCGACATAATCCTGCGCTTCGGCATGATCCACGGCGGCGAATACCGCAATTCGGTCTGCCGTGAATGCAGACTCACCGGCACGCTGCGCTTTTACGATACCGAAAGATACGAATTCGGGCTCGAGGCGGTCAGAAGATGCGCCGCCCGTGCCGAGCTTTTGACGGGCGCCCGCGCAGAAATCATACCTAAACCCGGCGCCAACGCGCTGATAAATCCCGAGGGGCTTTACGCCGAGACCGCGGCCCTTCTCAAGGACGAGCTCCATTATCTCGAAGAGCCCCTTTACATCGCCGAAGACTTTTCCGATTACCAGGCCCGCATCCCCGCTCTGTATATGCTTTTGGGTACGGGCGGAGATCATCCTCTGCATTCGCCTTATTTCGATTTTGACGAAAGTGTCCTTGAAAAGGGCGTCGAGCTTTTCATGAAGCTGATATGAACCCGATAAAAAGCCGGGCCGCAGGGCCCGGCTTTGATATGCGCTTTTTTACAGGGAGCGGATGAAGCCCTCCAGCCGTTCAAGACCCAGCTTGAGTCTGTCGTCGGCGCAGGCGTAGGATATCCTTATATGATCGGGCGTTCCGAAGCAGCTGCCGGGCGTGACGGCCACCGCCGCCTCCTTTATGGCCCTTTCCGCAAACACCGTGTCGGGTATGCCCAGCTTTTTGATGGAGGGGAATATGTAAAAAGCGCCCTCCGGCCTGTAATAATCAAGCCCCATGCGGTCGAGCCCTTCGCATACGATATCCAGCCTTCTGCGGTAGATCTCGCGCATGGGCGAAGGATCGGTCCTCAGAGCTTCGAGGCAGCCCTTCTGGGAAAAGGACGCGACCGAGACTACGTTGTAGGCGTGAACGAGCGCGGCTTTGGAAATGACCTTTTCGGGCGCCGCCATCCATCCCATACGCCAGCCGGTCATCGCCCAGCTCTTTGAAAAGCTGTTGAAAACTATCACCCGATCGCGCATGTCCGAAAAGTCGGAAAAGCGCGGGCAGCGGTCCCCGTATATGAGATCGGCGTAGACCTCGTCGCACAGGACGAAAACGTTCGTGCCTCGGACGGCCCGCCTGACGTTTTCAAGGCTGCGCTCGTTGAGCACCGCTCCGGTGGGATTGTTGGGGGAGGTGAGGATTATCGCCTTGGTCTTCCCGTCAATCGCCTTTTTGAGGGCGTCTTCAGTTATCTGGAAACCGTCGGCGCTCGTGTCCATGAACACGGGTTCGCCGTTCACTATATAGGTTATCTGCTCATAAAGACCGAAGGCCGGAGTCGGGATCACCACCCTGTCGCCCGGGCATATTATGGTGGTAAGAGCGGTGAAAAACGCCTCGGTGGAGCCGACGGTCACGATTATCTGATCGGCGGAGTATCTGCCGTCGTGTTCGGCTATGGCCTGTCTGAGATATAAGTCGCCGGCGTTTGCGGGATAGTGGGTGTCTCCACCGGTCAGCGCGGCGGCCGCGGCCTCGGATACGGCGCGCGGAGTGTCCTGGTCGGGCTCGCCGATCGTCAGCATGACGCAGTCGGGCCTGGCCTTGGCCATGGCGGTAAAAGCTCTGATCCCGCTCGGGGTCACCCTGTCAAGGGCGGGGTTCAAAAGGTATTGCATGCGGATCACCTCGATAGATATTATACTTTCACGCAAAAAACTTGTAAAGTGCGCTTTTTTGTGATATTTTTATATGTCAGAAAAAACAGGGAGGTAAAAATGCTTCCGATCAGTATCCAACAGCTCAAAGAGATAAAGACGCCGTATTATATCTACGACGCAGAGGGGATGCGCAAAGCCGTGCGCGATCTCCAAAGCGCCTTTTCATGGAACGAGGGCTTTCGCGAGTATTTTGCGGTAAAAGCCCTGCCCAATCCGCACGTGCTTTCGGTGCTCGGTGAAATGGGCTGCGGCATGGACTGCGCGACGCCGGTGGAGATCCTTTTGTGCAAACTGGCGGGCATCAGCGGAGACAGAATAATGTATTCGTCCAACGATACCCCGGCCAGCGCCTTCGATCTGGCCCTCGAAAGCGGCGCGGTGATAAATCTTGACGACCCCGCTCACGCTGACATTCTTTCCTCGGCACCGGTCTGCGCCTCCTGCCGCTGGAATCCAGGCGACGGCTTCGACATGACCAACGATATCATGGGAGACCTCAAAGAGGCCAAGTTCGGCATGACCGAGGAGCAGGTCTGCGAAGGGCTTTCAAAGCTCAGGACCATGGGCGTCCGCCGCTTCGGCATACACGCCATGCTGTCCTCCAACACCCTTGACGGCAGCTATTATCCGCTGCTCGCAAAACGCCTTTTCGAGTTCGCGGTAAGGATAAAGCGCAGACTCGGCATAGCTCTCGATTTCATCGACATGTCCGGCGGCATAGGAATACCGTATAAGCCGGGCGAGCAGCCGGTCGACATCGCCGCCGTCGGCGAGGGCGTAAGGCGCGAATACGAGCGCATCCTTTCGCCCGAGGGACTCAAGCCCGCCATCTACACAGAACTCGGAAGATACATAACCGGCCCGTACGGGTGGCTGATAACAAGAGTGCTCCACGTCAAAAAGACATACAAGACCTTCGTCGGCGTCGACGCCTCGTGCGCCAACCTCATGCGGCCTGCTATGTACGGCGCCTATCACGAGATAGAGGTGCTCAGCGGCGGAAGGGGAGAGCCCGGCCTGTGCGACGTCGTGGGCCCGCTGTGCGAGAACAACGACAAGTTCGCGATCGACCGCATGCTCCCCGGTCTCGAAAAGGGCGACCTTCTGGCCATATGCGACGCCGGGGCCCACGGGCACGCGATGGGATACAATTACAACGGCATGCTCAGATGCGCGGAGTATCTTGCAGACAACGGCAGACTGACCAAGATCAGACGTGACGAAACGCCCGAAGATATCTTCGCCACTCTTCATTTTTGAAAAAGGGGTAAACGATGAGAATAGGAATTCTTGGCGCCACGGGCGCCGTGGGGATGGAGATGCTCCGCGTTCTGGAGCAGCGCGCCTTTCCCGCAGACGAGATAGTGCCTCTGGCCAGCGCCCGCAGCGCGGGAAAGCAGCTTGAGTTCAAGGGAGAAAAAATAACCATACGCGAAGCCGGACCTGGCGCCTTCGACGGCTGCGACATAGTCCTAGGCGCCGCCGAGAACGACGTTGCCCGCGCCATGGCGCCGCACATCAAAAAGGCGGGAGCCATCTTCGTGGACAATTCCAGCGCCTTCCGGCTGGAGCCCGACGTGCCTTTGGTGGTGCCCGAGATCAACGCCGCCGACGCTTACGCTCACAACGGCATCGTGGCAAACCCCAACTGCTCCACCATAATCGCCCTTATGGCCGCGGCGCCGATCAACGCGATCTCGCCCATAACCTCCATAGTGGCCTCCACCTATCAGGCGGTGTCCGGCGCGGGAGCCGCGGGTCCGGTGGAGCTCACCGAGCAGACCAAGAACGTACTTGAAGGCAAGCCGACTGTATCTTCGGTCTTCCCGTGCCAGATAGCCTTCAACCTTATCCCGCAGATCGGCTCGTTCAATGATAACGGATACACCACCGAGGAGATGAAGATGCAGAACGAGGGCCGAAAGATCCTTCACAGCAATATGACCGTCAGCTGCACCTGCGTCAGAGTGCCCGTCATACGCAGCCACTCCATCTCGCTCACCATCCGTACCGAAAGGCCGGTGTCGGTGGAAGAGGCGAAAAGGGCCGTCGCGTCCTTCAGCGGCTGCATGCTGGAGGACGACCCCGCCGCGAACCTTTATCCCACGCCGCTCAAGACGTCGGGAGGGGATATAGTGCGCGTCGGCCGCATCCGCCGCGATCTCACGGACGAGCGCGGTCTTTGCCTGTGGTGCTGCGGCGATCAGCTCAGAAAGGGCGCCGCGCAGAACGCCGTGCAGATAGCCGAGCTTTTTATCTGAAGCATTAAGACAAGGAAGTAATCGAAAATGTGGTTCGTATTCGCGCTGATCACTACTCTTGCATGGGGAGCCGCGGATCTGTTTTATAAAAAAGGCGCCGACGGTAAATACAGCCATCTGCGCACGGTGATAGCGGTGGGCGTCGTGATGGGCATTCACGCCATAGTCACGCTGCTCGTCGGCGACTTCACCTATGATTTTTCGAATATGATCGTTTACCTGCCCGTGTCTTTGATGTACATCCTTTCCATGGCGGTCGGCTATTTCGGACTCAGATATCTTGAGCTTTCCATAAGCTCTCCCGTCCAGAACGCCTCGGGCGCCGTGGTCTGCATCATGTGTCTCATATTCCTCAGGCAGGCCTTGTCCGTGCCCTCTGCCGTCGCCGTGGCGCTCATCACCGTCGGCATAGTGCTTCTGGGCTATTTCCAGCAGAAAAAGGAAGTGCCCAAAGAGCAGCGCCTGAGCGGCAGGGTGGCTTTCATCTTCCCGCTCATCTACTGCCTGCTCGATTCGCTCGGCACCTTCTTTGACGCGTGGTATCTTGACGACTGGACCTCCACTCCGCTCAAAAACGTCACCGAGGATTCGCTTGAGACCGTGGCCAACGTTTCATATGAGCTCACGTTTTTGCTTTGCGCGATCATCGCGATCGTTTATCTTCTGTGCAAAAAGCAGGAGGTGCTCGTGTTCCCGGGCGACAAAAACCGTCTTGCTGCCGCCGTTCTGGAGACCGCGGGACAGTTCACCTATGTTTTCGCCATGAGCGGCAGGGGAGTCGTGGCAGCTCCCATGGTGGCCTCCTACTGCGTGGTGTCGGTCATATTCTCGCGCATATTTCTCAGGGAGAAGCTGCCCAAAGAGCAGTACGCCGCGGTGTTCACCGTCATCGCCGGCATTATCATCATGGGCATAGCCGAAGCATTGTAACGGTATATGATGAGCGGCGCGTCAAACGACGCGCCGCTTTTTTTATTTGCTTTCAAGCCAGTCGACGAGCTCTTTCGGATCGGAAAAGCTCCCAAGGTCGTTTCCCGGTGAGATCAGCCCCTGTTCGTACAGCCCTTCGATATAGTCGATCAGTCCGTCGTAGAAGCCGTCGGGGTTGAAAAAGGCGATGGGCTTTGAGTGCAGCCCCAGCTTTTTGAGAGTGATCACCTCGAAAAGCTCGTCGAGAGTGCCCAATCCGCCCGGCACGGCGACGAACGCGTCGGCAAGCTCTTCCATGAGCTCCTTGCGCTCGGCCATGCTCTCGGTCCTTACGAATTTCGTGCAGTTCGAAAACGGCATTTCGAGCGGCCCCATGAAGGCGGGCGCCGCGGCTATAATCTCGCCGCCCGCGCTGTCCGCTCCGATGGCGGCCGCGCCCATGAGTCCGTTCTTGCCGCCGCCGTACACGAAAACGTGGCCTCTGCGGCCGATCTCCTCGCCGAGTCTGCGGGTCTTGGATATAAGCTCGCGGTTTTTTGGATCTGCGGAGGATCCGAAGACGCAAATTTTCATTTTTCCTCCTTCGGGATATGCAAAAGCTCTCCGGCTTTCGCCGGAGAGCTTAAAGTCGCGTTCAGCAGCCCTTTATCACGCGCAGAGCCGAGAGCAGGATGGAATAGTACTTGCTTTCGGGGGTGTCGGCGCGGCTGGTGATGACCACGGGGCACTTTACGCCGGAGATGGTGGAGGCGATGCTCTTTCCGGCAATATAGGTGATGGCCTTGAAGCAGATGTTTCCGGCGTCAAGGTCGGGCATGACGAGGATGTCGGCATGGCCGGCGACCGGGTCGTTGATGCCCTTGTGCTTGGCGGACTCTTCGGAAATAGCGCCGTCCAGAGCCAGCGGGCCGGAGACCGTGCAGCCTTCCACGCCGCGGGCAGTGATGTCGAGAGCTTCCTGGGTGCTGAGGATCTTGGGGGAGGGCTTTTCGACGGCGGACAGGATAGCGACCTTGGGATTCTCGATGCCGAGAGCCGCGGCCATGGGCAGGGCGTTCTTGATGATGTTGATCTTCTTGTCGGCGTCGGGATCGATGTTGATGCCGCAGTCGGTCAGGATTATCAGACGATCGTTATACTCGAAAGCGGAGGTCAGGGAGATCAGACCGCCCGCGGGGATGAGCTGGAACTCCTTGGCAAGGATGGCGCGGGTGTAGTTGGAGGTCTGAAGGATGCCCTTCATGGGGATGTCGGCCTTGCCTTCGTAGATGAGCTGGATGCCGGCCTTGGCGACGTCAAGCTCTTCGCCGATGCAGTTGATTATCTCGTAATCCTTTTCGCTCTCGCCTATCTCGTGGAGCATATCCACGATCTTTTCGGCGTCGCCCAGCAGGATGCCTTCGACGACTCCGTTGCGGCGGGCATTGACGAGGGCGCTCAGCGCGGGCTCGTCGTGGGCGTTGACAAGAACTATGCGGGATTTTTTGATCTGATTGCTGAGCACATATTCCTCAAGCTCTTTGAAATTCTTTATCATTATTGCATACCTCCGGGAATAAATTCCTGTCCTTTCTGCTGGCCGGTGACGACCAGGTAAGCGTTTTCTCCGAGAGATTCCATTTCGCGCTCGCCGGGCATCACGGTGACGGGGGCTATCCATTCGACGCGCTGACGGATCCAGTCGGTGATCATCTTGGAGTTGGCCATGCCGCCGATGAGGAGGATCTGATCGACCTTGCCGTTGAGCACGGTGGCGTAGGCGCCGATATCCTTGGCGATCTGATAGCACATGGCCTCGAGGACCTCGGCCGCGTATTCGTCGCCGGCCATTATGCGGTTCTCTATCTCAAGAGCGTCCTGGGTGCCGAGGTATCCCATGAGTCCGCCCTTGCCGTTGATCTTGGCGTACATCTCTTCGGCGGTATATTTGCCGGAGAAGCACATGTCGAGCAGCTGTCCCACGGGGACGCCGTTGCAGCGGTTGTTGCAGAAGGCGCCGTCGCCGACGATGCCGTTCTGGGTGTCGACCATCATGCCGTGGTCGTGAGCGCCGACGGTGACGCCGCCGCCGAGTATGCAGATAAGAAGGTTGAGGTCTTCATACTTTTTGCCTATGGATTCGGCGTACTTGCGGGCCATGGCGCGTCCGTTGAGCGGCTGGGCCGCGGGATAACGCTTGATGTCGGGCATGCCGGAATAGAAGGCGAAGCGGTTGAACTCGCAGGAGCTGGGAGTGTCGACCGTCAGCGGGAGAGCCTTGTTGCCTTCGCACATATTATAAGCTATCTTGCATCCGAGGGAGCAGGGATGTATGCCGTAGAAGCCGGTGTCGATCTCGTCGATCATTGCCTTGTTGATGACGTAAACGCCGCCGCGTATGGGCTCGGTGGGGCCGCCGCGGGAAACGAGAGCGTCCAGCTCGTCAAGCTTGATGTTGTTGTCCTTCATGAAGTTTTCGATTGCTTCCTTGCGCATGTTGTACTGCCCAAAGATAGAACCGGCAGCTTCGATGTCTGCCTTGTCATGAGACAGGCTCTTTTTCAGAACGAGCTGATTGTCCTCAAAATAGGCCAGCTTCGTGGAAGTGGAGCCCAGATTCATAGCAAGGATCTTTACGGTTGCCAAGTTAAATACCCCTCTCTGATAACTGCTTTTCGGCCGATGGCCGCACATTTCCATTTTGCAGTTTAATTTAAAATATTAACAATGAGATTATAAACGATTGTAAACGGAAATACAATAGCAAAAAACGCGCAGATACAAAGTTATTTGCGGGATATTCCGAAAAATAAAAATAACTCTTGATTTTTCAATCAAAGGGTGTTATAGTATCTACGCTGAAAATGCGCCGTTAGCTCAGCTGGATAGAGCGTCTGGCTACGGACCAGAAGGCCGGGGGTTCGAATCCCTCACGGCGTGCCAGAAAGAAGCAAGTCGTAAGACTTGCTTCTTTCCGTTTATAAATATTCCGGAGTGTGAAAATGCGCGGCTTAGGTACCATCGTCAACGTGATCGCCGTTCTGGTCGGCGGGCTTTTGGGTCTGCTGATTAAGGGAGGGCTTCGCGAAAAATATCAGACAATCATGACCAAGGGCTCCGGCCTTGCGGTCATATTCATAGGCGCGTCCGGCGCCCTTTCCGTGATGCTGAAGGTGGAAAACGGCGTCGTCTCCGCATCGGGCAGCATGCTTTTGATACTATCTCTGGTGCTCGGCGGGCTTTTGGGCTCGCTGATCGGCATACAGAATGGCCTCGAAAGGTTGGGCGGCAATCTCGAGGGACTTTTGAAAAAGGACGACAGCCGCTTTGCCGAGGGCTTCGTGTCCGCGACGCTGGTCACCTGCGTCGGCTCCATGTCCATCGTCGGCGCCATACAGGACGGCATCTCGGGCAACGCCTCCATTCTTTACGTCAAAGCCCTTCTTGACTTTTTCACCGTTATGATCTTCGCGGCGAGCACCGGCGTCGGCGCCGTCTTCTCCGCGATCCCTCTCGGCATATATCAGGGCGTCATCACCCTGGCCGCCACCCTTATCGCGCCATACATGAGCGACACGCTCATAGCACAGCTAAATATGGTGGGCTCGGTGCTCATAGCAGGCATCGGCATAAACCTTTCCTTCGGCGAAAAATTCCGTATCGGAGACTATCTTCCGGCCCTTTTGATTCCGGTGGCATACCAGCTTTTAAGCCCGCTTTTTCAACGCCTCGCGGCTTTGTTTTGAGCCCAAATAATTCGGCAGGTTAACATAATATTGTTGATAACTCTGTGGAAAATGTGGATAAGTATATATTATTACCCGGATTTTGACGGCAAAACGCCAAAAAGTGCCATGTCAACCAATAATTTGACAGGTTATCAATTTATTTTCACGATGTTTCAGTTGAACCGAAAAATTCTTTTTCGCGGCACTTGACAATTTCTGCGCGTGCGTGTTATTATATTCGAGCATTGTTGAGTGGCGGTTGATCTGCTGGTGTAGCTCAGCAGGTAGAGCAGCTGATTTGTAATCAGCAGGTCGGGGGTTCAAATCCGTCCACCAGCTCCAAATTAAATATGGGAGAGTTCCCGAGTGGCCAAAGGGGGCAGACTGTAAATCTGTTGTCAGTGACTTCGGTGGTTCGAATCCACCCTCTCCCACCAAGACAAAGCCCGTCCGAAAGGACGGGCTTTGTCTTGTGTCCGGCGTATGACGGTGTGGATTCGAAAGCCGGCACTTGGCGACAGTCCGGTGAACTGTCGCAACCGGCGTGGCTTTTCCGCAGAAAAGCGAATCCACCCTCTCTCACCAGAAAGAAGCACGCTTCGGCGTGTTTTTTTCAACTAAGTGTTCCGCTTGCGCGGAACGTGAAGACAGTCTGCGCTTCGTGAAGTGCGCTCCGCACGTGATGTGTGGCTCCGCCACGATAAGCGGAACACTTAACTTCACTTTGCGGCAAAGCCGCAAAACTTCACTGTTTCTCCCGGAAGGATTGATTTATTTCAATACCTCAAGTATCATAAAGCAGTAATAAAAAACGACTATCATGATTTTACGGAGGAAGATAATGAAAGTATTGGTTCTCAACGGAAGCCCGAAGAAGCAGAGCGACACCCTTCGTCTCACCCGGGCGTTTCTCAACGGACTCGACAGAGATAAAAAGCACGATATAAAGGTCATCGACGTCATCGACAAGAACGTCGCGCCCTGCCGCGGCTGCTTCGGCTGCTGGCAGGCGATGGACGGCCACTGCGTGATCGACGACGACCAGAACGGCATTCTGGATGATTACCGCGCCTCCGATCTCGTTATATGGAGCTTTCCGCTTTACTGCTACTCTATGCCCTCCCATATCAAGGCGGTTTTGGACCGCACCATACCGCTCATCAAGATGAAGATGGTCGAAAGGCAGGATGGGAGCGTGCAGCACGAGGCGCTGGCGGATTTTTCGAAAATGCACACGCTGGTCATCTGCGGCTGCGGTTTTCCCGACTGGGACGGAAATTTCGATGCGCTGCGCATCATGTGCAAAAACTGCTTCGGAGACCCGCAGATGATATGCGTCCCGGAGGCGCCGCTGCTGAACGTTCCCGAGGCCGCCCCCGTCGCGGACATGCTGCTTGCGAAGTTCGAAAAGGCGGGGGAGGAATACGGCGTGTCTATGACGCTTTCGAAGCAGACCGTGCGGTCGCTGGAGACGCCGATGATACCCAAAGAGGTCTATCTTCGCAGCGTGAACGGTCAATGACCGATAAATGCCGCTTCCGAACATAAAAACCCGATGCTCAGGCATCGGGTTTTTATATGTGAGTTCATTTTTCAAAACAAAGCATTATTTCATTTCAAAAGAGAAATGATCGCCTCGGCGATCGCTCGCGCGTAAGCGTCCAGATTGGCGTCGAAAAGCTGATTGTCGACGGCGCTGTTGATAAAGCCGAGCTCGATGATGCATGAAGGCATATCGGTGTTTTTGTTTATGTAGTAATCGGATCTGGTCGAGCCCGCGGTCCCGTAGTTCACTCCTCTGTCTTCGCTTATGCCCACTTCCCTGAGAGCGTCCAAAATGGTCTGCGCCAGCTTCTTGTCCGCAGCGGGCCTATTGCTGCTCACCCAGATCTCGGTGCCTTTGGCGCCCTCGGCGAAGTTCCTGTGCAGCGAGACCATGTATCGCGCACCCGATGAATTGGCTATGGCGCAGCGCTTGCTCAGAGTGGGATAGGAGTCGTCACTTCGGGTCATGACCACCGTGACGCCCGCATCCTTAAGGTGTTTTTCAACGGCCAAAGCGAGACGCAGGTTGTCGTTTTTCTCGTACCTGTTTTCGTATATGGTGCCCGGGTCCTTGCCGCCGTGCCCGGCGTCGATGCATACGATGCGCGCCGTGGTCGTGGTGGTCGTCGGGTCAGGCCCTGTGGTCGTGAGCTCGGGCTCTGTGACGGTCGTCGTAGACTCTGGCCGCTGCGCGCCGGGCTCGTCCGAGGGCTTTTGGTTTTTTATGAAAACGAATGCGACCGCGCACGCGATCAAAACGAGAAAACCGCAGCCCAGTAGCCAACGCAGCACGCCCCTTCGTCCGGATGGTCTGTATGGATGTATCGGCGTCATATTTTCCGCTCCTTTGCCCGCTTTTGTTCAAACGGTAGCAGAGAGCTCCAAACAAACGAAAAACATCCGGCATCGATCCGGCATCAAAAGCGGAAAAATCAAAGCCCGATACGCAAGACCCCTTCGAATATGACGATAAGATACGGGATTCGAAAAGCCACCCGCTCGCCCTCACAGAGCACTATATTGCCGATAAAGACCGTATCTTCACTGTCGTCTTCTGAGATCGCGGCGGTGTACGGCGCGGAAAGCCGAGCTCTGTAATGCTGCCCGATCGCCTCCTGCATCCGTTCATAAATAAAAACGTTCATGCTCTGCGCCTCGCTCAGTCCGGAAAACAGCCGATCCCAATTTAGCGCCATGCAGCCGCAGCTGCAGCCGAATATCAGACCGGTCTGATCGTCAAGGACTGCGTTGAAGGTCCACGCTTCGTTAAGATCCGCGGTCAGATTCCACGCGATGAACACGCCGTCGTTGCCGAAGTTCAGAAGCACCGGCTGTACTGAGCAGTTATTCTCGGTCAGCGTCTGCTCGTTTCCGGTCAGCTGACTCAGAAACTCCTGCGCGATGCCCCGCACCTTTTCCGCGTCCTGATAGACCCCGCGTTTCAGATACGTGGAGTCTGCGAACTTGTGATCTCTGATCAGACTCAGGCGGTCTTCGATCTGAAGGTCGGATCGATAGGAAAGATCGATCTGACGCAGGGATAGCGGCTCCGGCTTTCCTTCGAGGCTTTTGTCCACGGCGCAAAACACCGCGGCCGGCAAAAACCACCCGAGCAGCGCTGCGGCCAGCAGCAGAACGGCGAGTAAAACGGCTTTCGTTTTCTTCATGATCCCGCCTCCTTGAGAGTCACCGTTACGCAGGTGCCGTTTCCTTCCCGCGAGGCGAAGTCGATCGTGCCGCCGTGAAGCTCCAGAATATGCCGACAGAGCGTCAGACCCAGTCCGACGCCGCCCTGTGCCCGCGAACGCGATTTATCCACACGGTAAAAGGCCTCGGTCAGATGATTGATCGCCTCCTGCGGCATCCCGCGGCCGTTGTCGAGCACGCGGATACGGCAGCAGCCTTCGGCGCGCTCGCAAAGAACGTAGATATTGCCGCCCCGGTCCAGCGCCTTTCTGGCGTTGTCCACAAGGTTTGTAAGAACGGAAGTGAAAAGGTCGGGCTCAAGCTCGCATACGCAGGCCTCGCAGCGGCACTGCAGCGTTATGCCTTTCTCCGCGTACACCGGCTGCAAATGCGTGATGAGCGATTCGATCAGCGGCTTCATCTGCGTCGGGACGAGCTGCAGATCCTGATGCTTCATCATCAGCAGATCGAGCAGCTTGAATGAAAGCGATTCCAGGCGTTTGCCCTCGGAGAATATATAATTCGCCGCCTCCTGCGCTTCCTGCGCGTCGAGGCCTTGTCCGCGCAGAAGGTCGGCATAGCCGATTATCGAGGTCATGGGCGTTTTGAGCTCGTGGGCAAAGCTTCCCATGAAACGCTCCTGCTGCTCCATGGTCTGCTGAAGCGTGTCGATGTTGTCGGAAAGCTGCGACGCCATGCGGTCGAATTCCGCGCCCAGCTGTCCGACCTCGTCCTTTGAGCGCAGCCCGGTCCTGGCGTTCAGATCGCCGTTCGCGAGATTTCGGGCCGTGCGTGACAGGCGCCCGAGAGGTCTTGTGAGCACCCACGCGATGATCCAGGACGCGGCGCCTCCTAGCACGATCAGCAGTACGAACACCCGGTGATAGGTGGAGATCTGGGCGGCCCGCGCCTCATAGATCGGCGTGATATCGTAGACGATGTCGAGCTGCATGGGTTCGTCGTTGGTCTGTACCTGCCGGCTTATCAGCAGAAAATGGCGCTCGCCCTGCGCGTAAAGCAGCATGCAGCCCTCGCCGCCGCCGTCCGCCGGCGTTACGTCCTCGCCTGTCTGACAGATCGCCTGTCCGCTTCTGCTGAGCAGAAGGCCGGTCTGATTTGAGCTTCCTTCCATGCGCTCCAGCGCGGCGCGTATGTTGGAAAAATCCTGCTGGACGTCTACCATATTGACGAGCTGGACGGTCTGCAGGGTCATTTCAAAGGCGGCCGCCGCGTTGGCCTTTTCCTGGCTGAGACCGGTTTTGAAGCTCTGCCTGATCAGCAGCATGCTGCCGACCCCATAGCTCAGACTGAGCAGGCAGACCATTGCCAGAAGCATCTTTTGACGGAACCTCATGGCCTTGCCTCCAGCCGGTAGCCTACCTTCGGCACCGCATGCAGGATATCCTCCCAGCCCAGCTTTTTGCGCAGGCGCTGGACGTGAAGATCCACGGTCTTGCTGCCGAAGGGGAACTCCTCGTTCCAGACGCGCTCGTAGATCGTCTCCCGGTAAAGCGCGATCCCCGGATTGCGGGCGAAAAGCAGCAAAAGCTCGTATTCCTTCGGAGTGAGCGTGACGGTCGCGCCGTCCTTGTATACCAGCATCGCCTGAGTGTCGATGACGAGCCCGCCGACGCGGAGCTCGGACGCGGTCTTGTTGTAGCGCCGCAGCACCACGTTGACCCGCGCCAGAAGCTCGATTATCTCAAAGGGCTTTACGAGGTAGTCCTCGGCGCCCAGCTCCAGGCCTTTCACACGGTCGGAGACCGCGTTTTTCGCGGTCAGAAATATGACCGGGATCTGCATGGGGCGGATATATTCCATCAGGGAAAAGCCGTCGATCTCGGGCAGCATCACGTCAAGAAGGATCAGATCGAAACGCTGCGCCTCCAGGATATCCGCGGCCTCCGCGCCGTCAAAGGCGCAGGTGCAGTCGTACCCCGCTTTTTTAAGACTGAGCCGGATCAGATTGGAGATCGGCTTTTCATCCTCAACGATCAAAATACGGATCATGCTTTCACCTCCGTGCAGTATATTACATCCGTTCGGCATCAAAACGGCATCATGCCGAACGTTTATTGCGTCCTGCAACCTCACGATAGCATAAGCTGAAAACGAACGCAAGGAACAGCCGTCCGGTCGATTGACCGGCACGTATTATAGTGATATCATAAACGTATAAACGGAAAGGAGATCACTGCCTATGATCCATTTCAGAGAAGGCTTTTACGCCGACGTCCGCATCGAAGACCGGAGCAGTACGATTATCGCCTATAAGGACGGAGCGCTTCAGCAAATGAAGACCCGCGTTGAAAAGCAGGCGTTCATAAGGGTTTATGATGGCAGGCTCTGGTACTATTCATCGGTGACCGACATTGATCATATCCAGAAAACGCTGGACGGGCTGTATGCCGCGGCGGCGGCAAACCCCCGCATATCGGAGGATCCGATCGTCCTGCGCTTTGAGAAGAACCGCGACTGCAGGATGACTTTCGCCGATTGCTCGGTTCGCGACGTGCCGCTTGAAAAGAAGCAGGAGCTGCTTTTATCATATCTTCCGATCTTGACCGAAGAGCCGTGCGTTAAAATGTCGCAGGGTCAATATATCGACCGCAGCAGCATATTCACCTTCCGATCCAGCCTAGGAGCAGATATCTGCTATGATTATCAGACCTGCGGGATCGTGGTCGCCTTTGACATGGCCGAAGGAGAAAAGCGGTTTTCCGGCAATTGGCAGACGGGCGTCACGCGCTTTGACGATATAAAAGGAGCGGAAGACAAGATCCGCGACGCGGTAAAGGAGCAGGCCGCCTTCATGCGCGAATCGGTCCGGGCCGAGACGGGGAGCTTCCCGGTAGTGCTGTCGCCCATGGCCGCCGGCGTTTTCGCCCACGAATCCTTCGGCCACAAATCAGAGTCCGACTTCATGCTTTCCGATGAGACCATGAAGGAAGAATGGCAGCTCGGAAAGACGGTGGGATCGCCCATCCTTTCCATCGTAGATTACGGCGGAGAACCCGGATCGGGCTTTGTGCCTTACGATGACGAAGGCACCCGCGCCCGCAGGAACTACCTGATCAAAAACGGCATCCTGGCGGGCCGCCTGCACAACGCCCAGTCCGCGGCTGCGCTGGACGAGGGGCTTACGGGCAACGCCCG
>JAEEGL012222504.1_pt1 | contig 15650 bp, 11 predicted proteins | sample 9134231 | NCBI WGS metagenome assembly JAEEGL01 (sample SAMN16246548, study PRJNA631951) | gut metagenome | biome: gut microbiome; feature: rumen; material: fiber-attached | host: Bos | place: Iran: Karaj | collected 2018-10
GCCGGCGATGCAGCCGAAGTCCTCGAGAACATCGATGACGAAGAGCAGAGGGAGAAACTCCTTGGTCTCATGGACCAGGAAGCCGCCGATGATGTACGACTCATCTCATCGTATGATGATGATGAGATCGGAAGCATGATGACGACAAACTTCGTCACGATCCCCGAAAATTTTACGATAAAGCAGGCCATGAGATCGCTCGTGGCTCAGGCTGAAGAAAATGACAACATCATGACGCTGTATGTTACCGATAAGGAGGGAAAATACAGCGGCGCGATAGAACTAAGGGATCTTGTGGTTGCGCGCGCGGATGTGCCGCTTGAGGACATCATAAGCCGTAATTACCCTCATGTGTACGACCATGAGAAGATAACCGAAAACATCGAAAGCCTGAAGGATTACGCTGAGGACTCCATCCCGGTGCTCAATGAAAAAGATGAGATACTGGGCGTTATCACGGCGCAGGATATCACGGAAGCCATTGACGAAGCGATGGCTGAGGACTATGCAAAGCTGGCAGGTCTTACTGCGGAAGAGGATTTAAACGAAAAGCTTGCCGACAGTGTGAAAAAGAGGATTCCATGGCTGATATTGCTGCTTTTCCTTGGAATCGGCGTTTCGACTGTGGTAGGTGTGTTTGAGGGCGTTGTTGCTCAGATCGCGATCGTTATGTGTTTCCAGTCGCTGATACTGGATATGGCGGGAAATGTGGGAACGCAGTCTCTTGCCGTTACGATACGTGTGCTGATGGACGAGGGCGCGAGTGGCGCGGAAAAGATCAAGTTTGTTTTCAAGGAGATGCTGATCGGCGCGACAAACGGTGCAATACTTGGAAGTGCAGCAATCTGTTTCGTAGGGCTTTATCTGCATTTCCTGAAGGGGTACATCTGGTTCAAGGCTTTTGAGATATCGGGCTGTGTGGGGCTTGCGCTGCTTCTTGCGATGATAGTGTCGAGTCTTATGGGAACTCTTATACCCATGTTTTTCCATAAGATCAAGGTGGATCCTGCGGTGGCTTCGGGGCCGCTCATCACGACGGTGAACGATCTGGTCGCGGTAGTGACGTATTATGGGCTTGCGTCGCTGTTGCTCGCCGGGAGGATATAGAAGATAATATAAAAGTGTAGGGCGCTCCCGGTTGGGAGCGTCTTTTTGTGTGATGCGCAGAATGTGCATCGCGTGGCCCGGGCGGCCTGTTGACCTTGGGAAGCATTTGGCTGACGCTTCGTGCAGAGATTCTAATGCGTGGGTACAAGCCTTAAAGCAGTCACGGCGTCGAGGACTCGCTTCGCTCAGACAAACTCGACGTCGTGACTTGGCTTGTCCTGCCACGCAAAGAATCTCTAGCACTTGGTCAGAGAATGTTCCCAAGGTACAGGCTCGCCCGGGCCGTGGAGCACAGTCTGCTTCTCGCAGGGGAAAAACGGGGTGGTCGCTTGATTTGATAATTATAATGCTTGTAAAAATAAACATTATATGATATGATGTGTATAAATACAGACATTATGGAGAGCAATATGGGTAAGAGAAAAGCGCTTGTATATCCGCAGGCAGAGAAAAAACTGAAGATTGTCGGGGAACAGATTAAGTTAGCGAGATTAAGGCGGCATCTGACTGAACTGGATGTTGCAGAAAGGGCAAGGATAGGGCGGTCATCTGTCATACAGATAGAGAAAGGAGCACCCTCGGTATCGATGGGGATATACCTTGCCGTGTTAAGTGTTCTGGGGTTACAAGATGATATTTTGCTACTTGCAAGGGATGATGTTATGGGCAGGACGTTCCAGGACTTGGAGTTGAAGACTCCGAGAAGAGGTAAAAAGCATGAAACAAAACCGGAATGAAATATATGTATATGCGGGATGGGAAGAAGACAAAAAAATCGGAACTATATACTCGAATGTGATAAATGGGGAGGAAGTAGTTTCTTTTGAGTATGATCCCGGTTGGCTTGGTATTCATCCTGAACTAGTGCTTGACCCTGAAATCCCTTTGTCGCCATATCGCGAGTATTCAAAAGACAAAATGCTTTTCGGAGCTTTTACGGATTCTTGTCCCGACAGGTGGGGAAGAAAGCTGATCGAACGAAGAGAAGCTGAATACGCATCACGGGAGGGAAGAAGTCCGAGGAAATTTTTTGAAACTGACTATTTACTAGCGGTACAGGATTCGTGTCGAAATGGGGGATTAAGGTACACAACGGCTGATGATACAGAATTTGTCAGTCATGATGATCTGCCAATTCCGCCTATCACCAGTATCAGAGAACTTGAGCAGATTTCCTTGGGATATGAAAGTAATAGGGATAACCGGTGGGTTGAGAGATTGGTTTATCCGGGCTCATCACTTGGAGGCGCACGACCGAAATCGAATGTGACTGATGTTGACGGTACATTATGGATAGCCTAGTTCCCATCAAGGCTTGATGATTACGATGTTGGCGCGTGGGAAAAAGTGGTTCATGATTTGGCAGGTATGTGTGGCATAAATGTGCCTGCATCAAAAACCTGTAAATATAGCGAACTCGGGAGTACATTTTTGGTAAAAAGATTTGACAGAGAATATACTGAAGGCACTAATCGTATTCATTTTGCTTCGGGAATGACCATGCTTGGATTACGTGACGGAAAAACTGATGGGACGAGTTTCATTGACCTGGCGGAAATTATAGATCGGATCTCGTGCAATCCTTCCGAGGATCTTACGGAGTTGTTTCGTAGAGTGGTTTTTGATATTGCGGTGTCTAATCAAGATGATCATCTCAGAAATCATGGATTTTTACTTACTGAAAGGGGATGGCGTCTTTCGCCGGCATATGATATCAACCCTGTTAATAATGCAAGGCATCTTTCGCTGTATATTGATATGGATGATGGGATCAGATCGTTTGAAAAGGCTTTGAGTACTTGTGAGTTTTACCATCTGGGCATCGAGGCGGCAAAAGAGATCATAGGACGGACTGCTGAAACCGTGGCGGGAACGTGGCAAAAACTGGCCGACAGGTATGAGATTAAGAAAGCTGAGCAAAGGTATATGGCATCGGCGTTTGAAATGGCGAAGGAATACAAGGCGCTCCCTTGATAGGGAGCGTTTTTCTGTGTGATGCGCAGATTGTGCATCGCGTGGCTCGGTCAGAGAATGTTCCCAGGGTACAGGCTCGCCCGGGCCGTGGAGCACAGTCTGCTTCTCGCACGGGAAAAACGCGGTGGTCGCTGGGGGCACACGGTGATTTTACGCTGGGAGCGTAAGACTTTAGGGGGCTCAAAAGATATAATTATTTTCCATGGGGCATGATAGAAATGTGGTATAATAAATTACCAACGATAAAACTCAAAAAGAAGAAGGAAAATGAATATAACTCCGAAAACGTGCCATCCGGAGATAGTGATGACGATATCGGAAGGTGAGAGGACATCGGTTTATCTGGCTTCGGATGAAAACGGCGACCCTTTGATCTTCAAGACGATCAAGGGGAATGACAAAAGAAAATTGTATGAGGCTCTATCGCGGTGTGAAAGTGCCTACTTTCCCAAAATAATAGAATGCAGGTTTGAGAACGGAGATACTTGCGTTATTGAGGAGTATATAGAGGGGAAAACCTTGGATAAGGTTATTTCAGAGGGACTTTCTTTCAAAGACGCCATGTCTGTGATAAGACAGCTTATGGAAGCAGTCGGGACACTGCATTCTATGGATCCGCCTCTTCTTCACCGTGATATAAAGCCTGAAAACATACTGATAACTCCTGAGGGCGTTTTGAAACTCATTGATTTTGAGGCATCCCGGGAATACAAAAAAGAGGACAAAGAGCAGGATACGATCCTTCTTGGGACGCGTGGATATGCCGCACCGGAACAGTTCGGGTACAATCAGACAGATGAGCGTTCGGACGTGTATTCTGTAGGGATAGTCTGTAATCAGATAATGAACGCTGTTGCCGATGGTAAAAGCAGAAGGGATAGGATCTGCAAAGTATTTACCAAAGCAACAATGTTTGATCCCAAAGAACGGTATGAAAGCGTCGACAAAATGTATGCCGATTTTTCGAGGAGGGAAAAAACGGTATGCGACAAGTGGCATATTATTATACCTGTATGCTGTCTGATCATAGTTTTCGTGGGGCTCGGAACTTGGTTCGCTTTATCACATAACGCTTCTCTTTCAAACCCGGAACAGGTCACTTTTTTCGACATGCAGGTAATCCCGAGGGATTATCGGTATGTTCCTATAGGAGAAAAGGTTAGAAGATGGCTTGCAACCACTGATGCTCAGCTCTTTCAGGTTGTTGAGCCCACTGGTGTGGAGATTTTGCATTACCTGAAAGATTATCCTGAAGCATTGCTTTTTTATGACTATCGTTTTGAAACGGAAAAGGTAAATAAAGTCACATTAACAAGGCATTCACCAAATGGTAAGCAGGTCCTCGACAAGTTTGATCTTTCCGAAGATGATTATAAAACAAGAAATGGCGTGTTTTGCATTAATACGGAAGCGTTGGATCTATTAAAAAACGGGAATTATACTGTGCAGATAGATACCGTAGATGATTCTTTCACTTATAGGGTTTGTGTGCATGGAAACTGGGATGATGCTCTTGATCTGGATGTGGAGTTTACGGCTCCGGATCAGTACTACAGCATTTCTTTGAGGAACAGTGTGCTTTTTTATGTTTACAACACTCCGTACACTGTGGAAGATGTTTTCTTAAATGATGAGAAAATGTCAAAAGCCGGGTATACGCTAACATTGGACGGACGTGGGATAGTTATTAAAGGTGAATCTTTGACCGGCCACTCGGACGTGGAGGCCGCGAAAATTGCGATCACAATGAAAAACGGAAAAACGGCTTATGGCCGGATCATCATCATTCCGTGATCTTGAAAGAGAAGGGGCATAAATGGAAGCAGAGAGAAAAAAAGACACAGCGGAACTGGTCAATGAAATTAAGGACTGCAGTGATCCTGAGGTATTTATGAGGGCCAATGAAGAAGAATTACATTCCGATTCGTTTGCCGAATTTTTCAAGGAAAAGATGAGAAAGTATGACGTTAAAAAGTCGGAACTCTTCAAAAGAGCCGGAATGGTAGGGAATAACTATGCCTACGAGGTTGTAAGAGGCGATAAGAAAAATCCCTCCAGGGATGTTATACTGCGTCTCTGCCTGGCATTTCCGCTTGATATTGATGAGACCCAGCAGGCATTACGTTATGCAGGCAAGGCGCCTCTTTATCCAAGGGACAAGAGGGATGTTTACATCATGTTTGCCATAAAAAACAGAAATACATTGGATGAGCTCAACGATACATTGACCGAAAAAGGATTGAAAATACTTGAATAGTGCGGGGGATAATATGAAACGACAGCTGATAAGGCTTATAACGGCGTTCATATTCATGTTTTCATGCTGCATTATGAATGCGTGCGGTAATGTGGGAGCTGAATCGGGCGTTAAAAAAGAAGCATCGGACGGCAAGGATAATAAAGAAAATGACAGGGATCCCTCACAGTCTGATACGGTGAAAGCATTCATTTCAGCTGCGAGCAATATCAGGCCGGACACAACGTCCGCGTATTCCTCTTCTTTCAGAGAAGTCTGCGGAGAAGATATGGATGTGGTATATTTCGGGAAGCCCAGAAAACTTAAGGAAAACAGCAGTGCAGGGGCGATTTGGGGCTCATCTGACGATACTGTGGCGACAGTTTCGGACGGAATAGTAACCGGATGGAAAGAAGGAACGGTAACCATTACAGAAATGCTTGCCGGTGAAGAAATACAAAAATGGGATTTGGCTGTCACTACTTTTAATGACGGGAGATATGCGGAACTCAGCTATGAACTTGGTAAAGAGGGAATGGATGGACTGTTCAAGTCTGAGGGTGGTATTCCGACTCCGGAATATCTGCAGTTTAAGATCAATACCATAAAAGATGCGATAACGCTTTTCGAGTATAGAAAATTCTATGTATCCGGAGATCTTCCGATGCTTATAAATGGCCAGAGTAACTGGATGTGGTCAAATCCCCCGGAAACAGTGATCACCGCGGGAAAAGGCGGATCGGATGAACTGAGTAATGCAATATCATTTCTTCTTAGTGACGATTTTGAAAGATGCGGATATTTCAGAGCATTCGGAGAAAGTGAACCTGTGGCGCCATGGTTTTATGAGGATGGATATTACTACATGGTGGATGCTTCATGGTTTGGGCGAAGCACATGGTCCGTGGAAGATGTGACTGCTAATGGTGTATTCAAGACTGACAGCAAAGAAGAACTGGGAAATTACTTTATTTCTTGGCTTGTCCGTGAGCAAACGCTTGCAGTTGTAATGATAGAAACTACGGAATATGGCTTTATGCCTCCTGTTTACAGAAATTATGTGCACAATAACAGATTGATACGGGAAATGCACTGTGTTGTCGGCATGGAAGATGAAGTCTTGAAGCGGGGAGAGGTAATCTTTATTAATTCGGATTACGATGTTGAGATAAAAGCTTTTCCTTCGGAAGAAGTCCCGGATTCATTGGATAAGGTCGGACCCAAGGAATATTACGAGTATTGAAAATAAAAGGCAGGGTGGTGATGAACCCTGTTTTTTTGTTTAAAATTTGCGTTTTATCAAAAATTTACAAATAATTTACTGCTTTGTTCTGACAATTATGCTGGCAGCGTAAGACAGATGACATTAAGAAGAGTACAATCGACGGTACAGGCTGATATTATTCTATAAAAAAGCAAAGAGAAGTAGAGGGACAGCAGTGAGGATTGTATGCAAAAACGCAAATTAGATGAAAAGGATATCCTTGTTTCAGTCGCCTGTGGTGCTGTCGGAGGGTTGATAGATATTTTTTTTGTTGGTGAACCGGGAAACTCGCCTTTGGGAAAATGGACCAATAAAATGACTGACAATGCAGTCATGAAGTTTGCTAAACATTTAGGATGGTCACCCCATAAAGAAAATGAAAACAATGTACGAAGTGCGATCGGATATCTGGAACATGGGAAGAATAATGGAAATGAGGCTGATTTTCAGGGCTTCAGAGTAAACTATGATCAATCAAACACTAAAGATGTGAATGGAAAGTTCCAAATGGCTTCAAATCAGCATCACATGATGTCTATTGGACATTCGCCCGACATAGTGGGATTGTTTTTTTCAGTTCTGAATCAGTTTACAAACACTTCCACGTTTATTTCGGACGGGAAATTGATCTCTATTGCAACATTAGACGGGAAGTTCATGCTGGTCGGAAATGATTTTTGGACCAAATTACTGTGCGGAGTGTGGAATTGGTTTGGACACTTGATGTCTGATGTTGCGGGAAGCAGTGGTAGCGCTAAAGGCGGATCGGGAATAGTGTTGCCCTTTTATGAGTTTTTCGGATTCTGCAAGTTTGGTAAATTCAGGACATCCGATGGAATGAAGGATCTTTCCGAACTTGCTATGAAAGCATTTTCCTCCGGATATGATTTCCGGCATGGTATGGCGATGGCGATACCGGTCGTTCTCACTGAAATGCTTATTCGGTCTTTGTGGGTGGCAAGACAATTCTTTGAGTTTGATCGTCCCATTAATGAATGTATACCGACTTCTGCTCATGAAGACCTTAGACTTATGTTGATCATAGGCAACGCAACGCTGTGTGTTTTGGATGGGGTGGATGCGGCGATAAGAAGTGGCGGAAATGCGCTTAAATTCTTTTTGCGTCTTAATCTGATAGCATGGTTTAAACTGGTAAAAATGGTACTCAAGGAAATAGCGATCAGACTAATGATGGATGATGAGTACCTTTTTGAACTGGTGGCAGAGATCAACCGAGCTGTTGAAAAAAACCTCGAGGAACTAAGACTGATAGATATAGAGGCATACGAGAAGGAACGCGATGAAATATATGCTTTGGATACGTCCTTGAGGATAAGTTCCGATGATAAAGAACTCACGAATGTTTTATATGAGTATGCCGGTAAACATGGAATTGAGCTTCAGTTTGGGAATCATGAAGAATTCGACAGATTCATGCTGGATGAGAATACAGTGATAGATTTAGAGTGAGGTGAGATGATATGTCAGCAAATAAAGACGCCGCAACGATTAGGGAAATGGCCGCCAATCGGTATGAAATATTAAAAAACGAGTACGAAGAATGTAATTACGAATGTAATAAATCTCTGAATCGAATAGATGATATAAAGGTTTCAATCTGGGGGGAGTTTAACAGATTCGTTGATGTTGTAGGGCGGATCAAACATGTTAATGAATTAAAAAGTGAAATATCAAAAGAAGACTGTAATTTCGGAAAAGAAGAGTTGCTAAACATCAAAGAGAAAAGTATGGCGATCGCTACAGCAGTGAAGACGGCCGGAGTTGCGACGGTTGCCGGCGTGGGCGCGGCAGCGGCATCAACAGTAGCGCTTGGAGGGATCGGACTCTCAGCCTTTGGGGTTATGTCTGTTGGCGAAGCGGCTGCAGTAACGATGTCTATGGCTGAAGTGACAGTCGCAATGTATGGGGCGGCTGCAGTATTTTGGCCGATGGCTGCCGTTGCCGCTGTTGCTACGGTTGCAGGTGTTGTTTTCAGCGGTGTTCATGGTAAACAGGAACTGAAAAAAGCGAAACTGCTTGAAGAGGATATAGATAAGGCGTGCTCCGGACTGCTTGAAGCTACGGGATATTTGAAAGAAATCATTCGTATAGGTTCGGATTTGCAAAACGCATTGGAGGATATATACGATTTTTACCGCAACAAGTTGGGGGAACTTGAAACAGTTGTTGACAGAAAAGATGATTACCGTGAATTCGACCGATCTGAGAGATATCTTTTAGAGGCAACGCTTTTAATGACCAAAGTGTTGAAGAAACTGACTCAGACGCCTCTTTTGGTAAAGAAAGAAGCGTTCGGGGAAACGAGAGAGGATAAAGAAACCGCTCCCATTGTTAATTCGGAAGCGGTGAAAAAAGAGATTCAATGGGCTTTTGATCAGAAGGTTGCTATCATAAATTTTGATGCAGTTGACAAAGCAGAAACAGTAAAAAACATTAAGGCCGTTTCGGCAGAAACTGCTCAGGATCTGTGCACAAATACGGAAAATACTGAAATTACGGTTGTTGAAGCTATATCTATCAATAACAAATCCCTTGAATTTAGGAACTGTGTTTTCACATTTGACGGCGGTGGCATTAAAACCAAGAAAACAGGACTTTCTTTTGACAACTGTGTTTTTAAAGGAGATAACCGAGCGGTTGCATGCATTGAAACAGATGGCGGGGAAATCAGGATTAAAGGCTGTCGTATCGAAAGCACGGATCTGTTCCTCACAGGAAATGATACGCATATATTTATAGACGGTACAACTTTTATAGGTAACAAGAATCTTGTCAAATACAACGGTTCTGTATTTGAAATGAGAGATTCAAATGCATCGGATAATATGGGCTATGTAGTAGAGGGAAGTGTTTTAAACGAGCCCATTATCATTGATAACTGTATTTTTGAAAACTGTGGCAAAAGCAGTTTTATAATTAATATCCCCGGTGGTGAAGCGAAAGTGAAAAACTGCACTTTCAGAAACACTACAGGAATGTACTTAGGCTTTATCGGAGAGTTCATGAATGCTTTCTCGGAGATCAATGAATGCAGTTTTGAAGATTGCGTAGGCCAAATGATCTTTCAGGGAGCGATTGTAAGAAATTGCAGGTTTATCAGATGCAAGACGGGAACAGGAAATAGTAATAGTTCGCGAAACAGTTTTGAAAGTGAAATATTAGGCGTACTCACAGGAGGAGATAACCTTGTTAAACTTGTCGGGTGTGCAGACTCAGGAAACCGGCATTTGTTAAGCCAGATATCTGCTTGCGTTTTTGAAAAATGCAAGGCAGGTGATTCTATAATCGGTGTTGAGAGTTATCTTAGAAAAAAAGGTATTTGCACTTCCGTCAACAATAATACTTTTAATGGCTGTTCGTCCGGAGGCGACATAATAAAATGCACCATGCAGGACTTTGGGATGTTTAACCGGATCAAGGAGATTCAAGTGGCTACCGAATCCGGAAACAAAATAACATAATAATGCGAAGGAGGTTAAAAGGTTTTTCGAGATATTGTCAGAACTGATAGCAAAAGCAGGTAAAAAACTACATCAACGGAGGAAAAATAATATGGCACTTGATATGAACAAGTATAAGAGTATGTTAACTGTAGAACGTAAGCTTCCTATCATCTTTGTGATCAATGAAAAGGCTCTGGATAAGGAAGCTATAGGCGGAGGCTTGGTAAAAGACATAATTGTTGACATAATGGCCAACCTGAACCACAGGAGCATTGAAGCTACAATGTCTGTCGTTTCATTTGGTGATGAGGTAAGGCTGCTTGGGCAGAACGTATTTTATAAAGATTATAAAGATGATGATTATCCTGAACTGAAAACAAGCGGGAAATCAGCTTTTAACGTGGCCTTGGCCTTGCTGAAAGATATGCTTGAGGATGTTGACACAGTCCCTGAAGGAAATTATGACCCTATAGTAATACTTATATCCAGTGATGAAGTGACACCAGGATATGAAGAAGCACTTGAAATGCTGAACAAAGTCGAAAGATTTAAAGATGTTCAGAAGATAGGTGTTGCGAACTTTAATTGTTGGAAGACTGTTTTTGACAAGCAAAAGTATATCCCGAAAGTGCTGAGAGAGTTTGCGGGCAACAATGTTATTGTGTTTTACGAAAACAAGGAAGGATACCAGCATTGGGAAAGTTTAGGAGGTGGTTTATACAACTTAGAGAATAAAGATGGTTATACTTGGGAGTGTCCCGTTTTAGGCATGATGGAAATGAGATATATAGAGAACGGAAAATTAAAATCTATTCCCGTGGAAAAGAAAAAAGAGTATACCGATAATACTTCTTCGTCATTGACGGATATGTTAGGTATTGACTAAATGATAAAAAACGCTCAGGGGGATCTTCATGAGATCATCAAAGAAAACCATAGTTCTGATCCTGCTGATCTGTTGTCTTCTTGCAGGATGTACGAGAGCATCGGATAAGATGGATCAAGGAGTGATGCCGGCTGTGGGTTCGCCGACATCTGCAGCGGCTTATACTCCGACCGGAGTACCCGAGGTGAAAGGAACAGCGATGCCTGCACCCACTGCGACACCCGTGACCACCACAACTCTCGCGCCTACGGCAACGGTTGTTCCGACAGCTACTCCTACACCGATAGCAACGCCCGTCCCGACGGAGACTCAAATGCCGACGGTTACTGAGGCTCCTGAAGATGAAGCTGACGGATTTGTGAAGGTGGAGAGAGATCTCTGGGTAAAGGAATACAGATATAACAAGAATGGCGGAAGCAAAGGAAGTGACGTAGGCCAGCTTTTCTCAGGAACGTATGTTGAGGCGGGCGGTGAAACGCCTTACTATGTGGGTAAGGAAAAGGCTTCGTTCTTAAAGGCCAATTACGGAAAATACAAGGAAGTGCTGTATCTTACCGATCTGCTCTATGTGGGGCAGGACGAATGCAGGATATCGGACGAAAGTGTTGTAAGGCTTGAAAACGGCTTTATCGTGCCGCTTAAGCAGGGTTTGTTTACTCTTGAGCGGGAAAATCCTGCAACGGGAGCAAAAAGCAGTATTGATTATGCGGTCACGACCGCAAATGACGGGAAGGATCCGATAAAGGCAACGACTATTGCAGCAGGAATGTCGCTCACGAGTACTTTCGATGCGGAACAGTGGAGAACTTCGATCCACACGATCTCGGATTTTATAGCATATCTTCAGGAAACGGCATTCTGCTATACCTACAATGAGCCTGTCTACGGCTGGTACGGTGACGGCTGGATGTGGTACGCTTCGGGGCATTCCATTCACGACTACGGGCAGGGCGTCTGCGCCGATGTCGCTCAGGTTGCGGAATATATGCTTGCGGGAGATTTTGAGGATTGGGGCACCATCCTGATCTCAGGTACTACCGGCCACATCTACAACTGGTTTTACGAGGACGGATACTATTATGTGGTCGATTTTACGGAGATCATCACCGCGCAGAGCGACGGAGACTATAAAAACAAGAGATCCAGAGGCACATTTGATGTTCGGCCGGGAGAGTGGCAGAAGATCATAAAGAAATACGATTCCTTTGAGAGCCTTAAAGAAGCCACGATAAAAAAGCACAGCGATATTCTTGACAGAACCTGGTGCATAAGCCTGCATTCCTGCATGGGAAGGGATTTCACTGCTCTGATGTACAGTTTTGCGGAGAGTCAGGGAACTGAGTACAAACAAAAGATCCTTAAAGGCGAAGTGGACTATGCGATGTATGTGGAAGAGTGCGCGCTTGAAGGGACAGACATTATTTATACATCGGGCGAAAATGTAAGCATAAAGGGCATATCCAAGGATAAGATCCCTGTTGTACTCAGAACAGTCGATTCCTGCTGTTACGGTCCGATGCTCAAATTGAACGGAGGCTTAGCGGCCACTGCGGATCCGCGCGTACCCGAGGGTACAGTCATAAAGGAATTTGAGATAACAAAAGACGATGCGGAATGGGATAGCATGGATCCGAACAAGAACAGCAGCCTTATCCCGGGTGTCTATGTTGAGATAGAGGAGAATGCACCTTATTATGTCGGCCCCGAGAAATCGTCGTTCCTTGGAAGTGTAACGGGGAAGTACGATGAAGTGCTGTATCTTACCGACCGGAAGTATCTTGAAAGCGGCGAATACAGGATATCCGATGAGACGGTCGCGAGGATAGAAGGAAATTACATCATTCCTCTGAAGCAGGGACTTTTTACGCTTGAAACGCGGAATGACGAAACGGTCACAAAGAAGACATTTGCGGTTACGACATCAAACGACGGACAAAATGTCAAGACCGCGACCTCATTTTCACCGGGCATGTGGCAGGTACTGGACAACACCTTCGGGGCAGAGGAATGGAGACAGAACATACGCACCATATCCGATTTTATTATGTATATGCAGGCAACCGCATTTAGCTATGTGACCTTTGAACCCGTAATGGACTGGTTTGGAGACAGCTGGGACTGGGTGACGGGCGGAGACACGATCCACGATTATGGACAGGGCGTGTGCGCCGATATCACGCAGCTCGCGGTATATATGCTCGCAGGAGACTTTGAAGACTGGGGAGTTGTTTACATAGGCGGGCAGGACGGGCACATTTTCAACTGGTTCTGCGAAGACGGATGCTATTATGTGGCCGATTTTACGAATATCGCATCCGCTCACAGTAACGGAGATTATTCCACCAAGATCCAGAGAGGCTCTTTAAAAGTGGATCCCCAACAGTGGCAGGGCATGATAGATAAGTATTCCTCGTTTGAAGGCATGAAAGCGGGTCTTACGGCAAAGCATGACGATATACTTGTCGACAATTATGCTCTATATTTGCATTCCTGTCTGGGGCACAACTATTATCCTGTAGTGTTCAACAAGGGCTTCTCCATGAGCAGAAAAGAGATGCGGCAGGTCATAAACGGAGAGAAAGAACTGACCGTTTTCTTTGACGAGTGTGCATTTGAAGGGGCCGATATAATATGGGCTTCCTCTGACAAGTTTCATCTCGGCAGCATACCCGCTGAGCAGATCCCGATATCATTAAGGACAGCGCCTACCTGCTGTTATGGTGACAAACTCATAAGGATCCGCTGACAAGTGATACGCTTACGATGACCCTTACACGGCAGAGATCTTCCGTGTAAGGGTTTTTCATGCCTCGGGAAGAACGTGATTTTTTATTGCATTTAACGGGCTTGTTTAGTATGATAATTAAACTGTGAAAAGGATCGGATGCCGCAGGTATTCCGAACATAGTACTAAAAGCCACGGTGGTTCTCTGCTGCCCCGGGTCACGGAGGAAATATGGGAAAGATATATTTTGTAAGGCACGGGGAGACCGTGTGGAATGTGGAAAATAAGATATGTGGGAAGTCGGACAGTCCGTTGACGGAGAATGGACATGCGCAGGCGGTGGAGACGGGGAAGAAGATCCTGGAGATGGGAATAAAAGCCGATATGATACTGTGCTCGCCGCTTTCGAGAGCGAGGGACACGGCGCAGCATATCTCTGAGGTGACGGGCATCCCGATGCGTGAGGAACTGCGGCTTATAGAGCAGAATTTCGGTAAGTATGAGGCAACGGCGCGTAACGGGAAGGAGTTTCAGGAAGCGAAGAAGCAGTTCCTTAATCGTTATGGTGACGGCGAGTCCATGTTTCAGCTGGCGCAGAGGATATACAATCTTCTGGACGATCTGAAGGCAGACGGCGGGGACTATATCCTTGTCGCACACAACGGAATAGCGCGCGTTGTGAATTCGTATTTTTACGAGATGACAAACGATGAATATGCCGCGTTTGGAATAAGAAACTGCGACATCAGGGAATACAGCTTTGAATGAAGGGGGCCGGAGACGGATAATGAGAAAGAGATTTGATTTGATCAAGGCATGCTGCCTTTTGGGTATCACTGCGGCGCTGACGCTTGCGGGGAGTGCTGCAGGCACGATGAACCGGGTTTATGCCGACGAGACCGCATCGGGCACAGGAACGACAGATACGACCGGCGCCTCTGATACGGCAAACACTCCGATCACCGGTGAAACTGTATATGAATACGATCAGGTCATTGAAAAAAATATCACGACCGACATCCCTGTGATCCCCGGCGTAAATTATGACATAAAGGTTTTCTTTACGGGTGTCGAGGGAAAAGAAAACGGGAAACCTGTAAGGATCTATTACGAGGATGTGCAGTTTGACCAGTGCGTGCCAAACGTTCAGGAGCCTTACAAGGCTGACGGAGTGGATGACAGGAGCGGACTCCTTTATGAGATCGTAAAGGCGGGGGTGACAGAACAGCGCGATTTCAGCGTGGCTGCGACAGATGACAAGCTTACCGTGATCGTGGTCGGGGACGCAAAACTGCTTAAGATCGTGGTCACGCCTCAGGAAGCGAAAAAAGCCGGGAAGAAGCGTACTATTTACGTTATCGGTGATTCGCTTGTCGCAAATTACAATTCTTTCCAGTATCCCATGACGGGCTGGGGGCAGATGCTGAATAACTTTTTTACCGACGATATCACGGTGACAAACCGCGCGATAGGCGGGCGGAGCACACTCAATTTCATGAATCAGGGACGCCTGAACGACGTGCTTTTAAACGTGCGCCCGGGTGATTATGTCCTTGTCACCTTCGGACACAATGACGGCGGAAGTGTTGCGGGACGCGCGTGCACGACTTCAGCCTACAAGCGCTATCTGGAGAATCTTTATATCGAGGGAGTGCGCCAGCGCGGCGGCATTCCTGTCATGGTGACTCTCGGAAACCAGAATATCTTCAGGAACGGCGAGATCGCCCAGAGTTTTCCGGATTATGTAAAAGCCATGCGTGAAGCGGCTTCCGAGAAGGACTGCCTGCTGATAGATTTAAACGAAAAGAGCAAAGCCTATTTTCAGGAAATGCATGACACGTACGGCTGGGGATTCCTTTCCGACATGGTGTTCAACGCCTTCAGAGCGGGCATCTATGACAATGCGCTGAACGGCGCGGCCGACTCTACGCATTTTCAAAAATACGGCGCGACGAAGCTTGCGGAGTTTGTGGCGGAGGGAATCGCCGAGCAGC
>JAEEGL016890929.1_pt1 | contig 15650 bp, 11 predicted proteins | sample 9134231 | NCBI WGS metagenome assembly JAEEGL01 (sample SAMN16246548, study PRJNA631951) | gut metagenome | biome: gut microbiome; feature: rumen; material: fiber-attached | host: Bos | place: Iran: Karaj | collected 2018-10
CAGGTAGTAGACAGACATGGCCAGCAGACCCAGCATGGCGATCAGGAAGGCCACGACGGTGAACACTTCGACCAAAGAAAGAATGCGATGCTCCTTGTCGTAGCAGGAACGCAACTGGTCGTCGTAGAAATTGAAGTTGTTGTCCATATCGCACTCAAACACCTTCCTGTAGACCTCGCCAACCTGCCGCTTCGCCTCGTTTTTGTCACCTTGGTAGCGCATCATCAGGCAGTAGCCAATGAGTGGCTCTTTATAGAGTTGCACCATCTGAGGGCGTCCTTCGTAGGTGGTTTCCAGGATGTTGTGCAGATGAATGGGGTTGATCAGTCCATCGATCTGTGTCAGCACGGAGTCCCCAGTGAAGCGGAACGCGCGGGCGTCTGCGGGCAGTCCGTGCAATGCGAGGGCGTTGGGTGTGACGTAAGTCTTGACACCGTTAGGGCCTGTCGTACCGTAATCGGCAATGAGTTTCAGGTCGAGCATCCTCATCCACGATTCCGTCTCGCGGAACTGCTGCCAGGCAATCGTCCTACCGTCTACCTCGTAAGTATTGTTGCTGCCGGCATGTAGCGGACTACCCAGTCCCAATGCGGCGTCCTCCACGCACGGCAGTTTTCGCACCTCATCGAGCATCAGCTTCATCCTCGGGTCTCCAAATTGCGAAGCGCGAACCTCCATCAACCGCTCGTTGTTGTAGCCTAAGGGGGCATTGACCAGATGGCGCATCTGCTGCATCATCGTCAGCGCCACGCCCAGCAGCACCATGGTGATGACATGCTGGAAGACAATAGAGAGTGCTTGTCCAGAGGTACGCCAACCTCTCAATGAGGCGGTCTGGGGCATGCCTTTCACGATGTCTATGGGACGTGCTTTCGAGATATGCCATGCCGGCCCAATGCCTGCCACCACGCCTAAAAGCAAGGCAAAGACCACCAAACCACAGATGATGAAGGGCGAGAGTAAATCTGTTGACTGGATGATGTCTATCTGGTGATTTGTATCTTCGTCAACCCACGTCATACCCGTGCTTACGGAGCGAAGCATCTGGTTGGCATAGGGTATGGCCAACAGCACCTGCCACACGGCCAGCAACAGTGAGGCGAGCGACAGCAGCATGCTTTCGACGATCAGCCGCACCACCACCTGCCATCGCTGGGAACCCAGCAGGCGGCGCATGGCCATCTCGCGTATGCGGAACCGACTCTGCGCGATGGTCAGGTTGACATAGTTCATCACGGCAAAAAGCAGGATGATGAGGCCTCCCAGAAAGAGCATCTGCGACTGCTTATGGTCGCCACGGATGGTGAAGGGGTTAGAGTTGATACTGGAAAAGTAGAGCTCCCTGAGCGGCTTGAGTTGCAAGTGAACCGGCCCGAAGGCGTTGTCGGGCTTGAACAGCCATACATTCTGAGCCAAGACCTGCTGCATGGCGTCCTGGCTTTTCGTCAGGTCGACCCCTTCGCGGGCCAGGAAATAGACACACCAGTTGCCAAAAGAATTCATGGTCGGGTCGTTGTAGGCTCCATTTGCAGAAGGAAAGCACTGTGCAGGCAACAGGATGTCGGCGGGGCGTAGGTAGGTATGGTTCAGCGGCTTCATCACACCACGTACGGTGAACGCCACCGTATCGCGCAGCACCACCGTCTTACCCATTGGGTTGGAATCGCCGAAGAGCGTCTTGGCCAACTCATCGGTGATCACGATGTCCTCCGGCCGGGTGAGCACCGTCTGGCGGTCACCCATCGTGAGGGGGAAGTCGAAGATCTGAAAGAAAGACGCATCGGTAAACATTGCCTGCACCTCTTTCTTCTCATGATTGCCCAGCGTCACCGTCTCTCTCTCACTGGCAATAGCACAAGAGGTCTCAATGTCGGGAAAGCGCGGACAAAGCAGCGGCTGCAGGGCCCAGTGCCCCACCTCCTCGGTTTCGTTTTCCTTTTCATAGTGGTTGCACGTCACGTAGATGCGGTCAACATTCTTATGCCACCTGTCGCGGCCAAACTCCATCTGTGAATAGAGGCCAATAATGATGACAAAGGCTAACGAAACCGAAAGCCCTACGACGTTGATCAGTGTATAGCCCTTGTTGCGTGAAAGGAATCTGAAGAAACTCTTCATATAATTCGTTTTTGTTTTGATAGTGCAAATTTACGCTATAAAAACAAAACCGCCAGTGTTTTTCACACCGGCGGAAACAGATTGTCTAATAATTTGACGGTTCGACGTATGATTATTAGACAGATTAATAGAGGAACCCAAAAGCCCATAGGGGAATCTTACGCCCGAAGGCATACTCTATGTCATCGGCTACCACATAGGCCTTATCTTGGCCGACAATCTGGCTGAATCCTTTATCCTGTCCTCCTACTTCTATAACGATGTCACCATCTACACGGAAGTCCCCTTTTTTGTACCCGGCATATTCTACGGTATGCCTTGTTGAGGCCAGTTGATTGGCAAAGAAGGTTTCTCGGACAGTTCCAATCTCTGGCTTATCCTGACAGAGAGTGTATAGCAGGTTAGTGTTGTCGAGATAAATCTTGTCAGGTTTCTGCAAGTCAGTAACGGTCATCAAGTTGGTAAACAAACGCCTAATTAAACGAGCCTCTTCTAAGTGGTTGAGGTATTTAAGTGTGGACAGTCTGCTGATTCCTGAGGCTTTCGACAGTTTGGCAATATCCACCTCATAAGGTGTCATTTGTGAAATAATATGGAGCAACGCCTTGACCTGTCGAGTATAGCCAACGTCCAAACCACGATATTTGGTCAGTTCTACGTCAACGGTATAGTTTATCGTGTTTTCCAACTTGTCATAGAACTCCCGCTTTTGTTCAAAGTAGAAGGGGTAATACCCAAACTGCAAGTAACGCCCAAAATGCTCTAAGGGATGACATAAAGACAAAACCTGCATGCAAAACGCTGAAGGATCATCCAATAGGTGCTGAAGTGATATGGGCTCGATGTCAATACCCACATCGAGATGCAGGAATTCGCGCAGCGACAATCCAGGCATGTCATATATCATGATGCGTCGCGACAGGTCTGCCTGCCCATCGTTTATCTGGATGAGCGAAGAACCACTCAGAACGATATGCAGTTCGCGGTAGAGATCATAGATTTCCTTGATTTCCCTGCTCTATCCTGGATACTTATGCACCTCGTCAATGAAAAGCCATAAACCTCCCATTTTGACAAAACTGTCTGCCAAATCGAGTAAAGAATGGGCGACGAAATAGTTTGTATCAGCCGAGCAATAAAGAACATGATGATCACCTGCAGCAAAATTCTTTTTGATGTATTGCAACATGAGCGTGGTCTTTCCCACGCCTTTTGGCCCGCGGATTACAATTAAGCGCGACTGCCAATTGACTTGTTGCATGTAGTCGCGTACATACTCCATCGGAACCGTAGAAAGGTAGGCATTATGACGTCTAAACAGATTATCCATATCACTTCGATTAATTATCTTGTTATCTCCAGTAAACACTTTTTGCATCAAAGTGTTAATCATCATAAACACTTTATGCAGTTATTTGTTAATTGTGATAAACAAAAATCGCTTCAAAGATATGTAATTCTATCGAAACACACAAATAAATGGGACGAAATCTACCATAAAAGCCATAGATTTCTTCCTTATCTCACTCTGTCTTAATATTATTAATCGGATTCTCAGAAGCAGGTCAGCAGAATGTTCGTTTCAGCCAAAGATTTAGAAAACGGTCATAAACGATATAGCCCTTAGTTGTCTGATAGACGAGGTCTTTATCCATCAAAACTGTAAGTGCTTTCTTGATGCTACTGGCACTTGGCAACTCATGCTTACGGATGAAATCATTGGCCTGCAACTGTGCTACGCAATTATCCTTGGCGATGGCTTTCAGTACGCTACGCTGATTGTCTGTCAAGAAGGTCATCACCATCTCATATTGACTTGATCTATCTTTAAGTATAGTCAGGATAGCCTCTCTCACCTGCTGATAGTCGGTTACGTGGCACTCCATTTCATAAAGGCGGTTTAATACAGACTGTAAATACCATGTATAGCCATCGAACAATGTATATAACTGATGAAACACTTCTTCGTTAAAAGAACCCTTCTTTGCCTCGAACCAGCGTGAAGCGAAGTCGTAGTAAATCTCCTCATGAAGCGGTTGTAGCGTCATCATGGCAGTACTTTGATAAAATGGTCTCTTGGGTGATCCAAACATCTCATACATCAAGTGCTGCTTGCTGCCAGAGAAAATAAAGTGGGCATTATGTATAAACTGGATGTACGACCGCAGGAGCTTGCCATCGTTTTGGTTTTACTTTTGGTATTTTACTTTTGGTGTGATACTATTTGTACGATGCAAAGATATAAAACTTACTTGAAAACAACAAACTTATTACTAAGGTTTTTCAACTTCCGCAAGTTGAAAGTAGTTAAAGAAGTTAAGTAGTTAAAGAAGTTAAGCCACATGATTCGCTTGTCGGTTCCCTTCAACCTGAGCAATCACCTCCAAATAATAAAAGGTAATGGCTTTAACTTCTCAGCAAAGCGATAACTTCTTAACTACTTAACTACTTGCAAGTTGAGCGAATGCAAAACTTGAATTATCTATTGATACAGGAAAAAAAATGGGGCGAAATCTGCCTGTTTTTGGATAGATTTCGCCCATGTCCTATTCAGTCTTAATACTGTTGATCGGATTCTCATTGGCGGTGCGCCAACTCTGTATGAGGATGGTGGCAAGGGTGATGGTGCCGACAGCGAGGAGAGCCAGTGGGAAGAGCCACCAATAAATGGGAGTCCGCTCTGCAAAACTCTGCAACCACTGATTGCCGAAATGCCAAGCCAACGGAGCGGCAACGACAAAACTGATGAGCAGCAGCCAAACATAGCGGCGGCACAGCATGGCAAGAATCTGCCCCACAGAACTGCCCATCACCTTGCGGATGCCGATTTCCTTGCGGCGGTACTCCGTCTCGAACATCGTCATGCAGAACACACCGATGAGCGTGATGATAAGACAGATGACGCTGAACACCAATACCTGCCGCATGAAGCGGAACTCCTCCTGATAGAGTTCTTCTATATGTTGGTCGAGGAACTTCACTTCAGGTTCATGCTGCATTCCCAACTTCATGCAAATATCTTTAATTTTCTGTCGCATCTGCACTTTGTCAGTGCCTGCTGCCACACGCACATTCGCTATATTCAATGGAGGAACCCAACCTTCGCTCTTTAAAATATCGCGAACTATTATGAAGGCCAACGGCGAGTCGTTGTTGTTGACGCGTGTAGAGGCAAAGCGCATATTGCGGCACACACCAATTACCGGCAGGTCATCATCCAACAGTTTTTTGTCCATCTCCACCCAGTTCCATTTCTTGCGGGCCGCCTCATTGATGATATAGCAATCACCATCGTGCTCAGTGAAGTCACGGCCTTCAATCACTTTTATGCCCATTGTGCGAAGATAATGACAATCGACGGGCAGGACCGTGAACTGTATATTATGGTCTTTGTCACTCCGTCCCCAGGTCATATACGAGTCGCTGAATCCCAAAGGATATTGAGAGAAAGCAACATCAACCACCCCCATCTGTTGGATGAGTTCAGACCGCAGGGCATCTTGTTTGTCCTTCAGTTCCCATGTATTTGCATATAAGATTTCATCTTTAGAATATCCATAGTCAGAATTGAAGATGTAGTGGCTTTGCAGATAGAGGATCCCGATGTAGACCACCACGACGCTTGTAATCAAGAATTGAAGGCAGAGCAATGACGTACGCAGTTTACGACCTTGTGGAGAGAGCCCGAATGCGCCCTTCAGCACCAAAGCCGGTTGGAAGGAGGTGACGTAGAATGCAGGGTAGGCACCTGCCACGACACCTACCAAGACAGCGACCAAAGCCAGTGCAACGATGAGGAAGACATGTTTGCTGAGCGCTATGCTATCCACCATGAGTTCGCTGATGAATGGCCAGTATGACAGCAACCAGCAGATGACCATGGCCATGAGGAATGCCATGAGCGACATGATGAGAGTCTCTGCAACGAGTCCTATTCTCAATGAACTGACGCTGCTGCCCAACACCCTCTTTGTATTGACGCTCTTGATGCGCATCGGGCTCTCTGCCAACACGAAATTAAGAAAGTTGATTGCGGCGATGATGATAACCAACAGGCACGATAGCCGAAGGATCCAATCTACGGTTTTGTTCCCCTTGTCCAGTTCTGGGTCTACACCCGAATACCACGTTTTCGTGATGGGCTGCAAGCGCATGGCGAAAGACATGCTGCCTTTCTCTTCTTCCCATTGGTCCTCCATCCCGTTTTCAACAAACAACTGATGCCATTTCTCCATCATGGCATCCCGCATGCTGCGGTTGACTTGGGCTGTATCAATCTGAGCATTCAGCCTTAAGTAACAAACGTAGTTGTAATTGTTGATGTTGCCCTGGTTTTCATCGCGCATGTTGGAATAGATGCAATTTCTTACGGAACAGTTTTCCGGGAAGTCGGTAAACACGCCTCTTACCATGGCACTGTCTCCACTCTCCCACATCATGTGACGGCCTGCCACCTGTACAGAGCCGAAATATTGCATCGCTATGGATGCTGGAATGACCAATCCTTTTTGGTCGCCATCCTTCCAGGTAATATCGCCATCGAGCAGCCGAGCGCCAAAAGTTGTCAATGCGTCATTGTTGACACGGCACCAAGAAAAGGAATATTCTGTCAAGTCCTTCTTTGCAGTACAATTGTTATAACCCGTCATCAAAGCCATGGTCTCTACCTGGGGCATGGCAGCCAATTGTTCTGCGATGTAACGACTGACATGTGATTGCCATTCACGGTCTTCTGCCATACCAGGCACTTCAACACGATACAACTGCTCATAGTGGGTCAGTCCTTTGTTGTAGGAATGGCTATAGACGACCTGCGTCAAAAACAGGTAGCAAGCAGCAAATGCCACAGTGAGGCCGATGAAATTGAGCACCGTCGCTGTCTTGAAGCGGCGTGCCATGTAAAGCATGTTTCTGAAGATATTCATAATTTTGGAGTTTATAATTTTTTAGGGGAGTCTAGGAGATTAGGAGTCTAGGAGTTTAGGAGTTTAGACAATGGTACATTTGTTTGGGTAGCGTCGAAAACGCAACATACGGAGAAGCCATTCTTCACTCTTCACTCTTTACTCATCACTTTTCAATATCCAATACCTCATTGTCTTTGAAAGCCTCGTAGCCACTGGTGACGACACGCTCGCCTGGCTCCAGACCTTCGAGCACTTCGTAGTACTGCGGATTCTGGCGGCCTACACGGATTGGGCGGCGATATGCCTTGGTTCCAGTCTTGTCGAGCACGAAAATCCATTGGCCTCCTGTGGTCTGGAAGAAGGTGCCACGAGGTATGAGGATGGCCTGCTCGGGCTGACCCAACTCCAAATCAATGTAATAGGTCTGACCTGTGCGGATATTCTCGGGCCGCTCGCCACGGAAGACGAAGTCGCAGCGGAACTTGCCATCGCGGACCTCGGGATAGACCTTGCGCACCTGCAGTTGATACTTCTTGTCGCCACGGGTGAAGGTGGCAGTCAATCCCTGACGCACGCGGTCGATATAGTGCTCGTCAATCTGTGCCTGCACCTTATAGTCAGAGAGGTCGTTGATTTGCCCGATCATCTGTCCAGACTGGATGCTCTGCCCCAGTTCCACGTCGAGCAGACCCAGTTCGCCAGTGGCGTTGGCCCTCACCTCGAGTTTGCTTTTGCGCTGTCTCACCAGCATGACATTCCGGCGCATGTTCTGCAGGTTGTCCTCCATCTGATCCATCTGGACAGTCCGGTAGAGGCTGTCCTGTTTCAGCCGACGCCCCACCAGATTGCGTTTCCTGGCCGACAGTTGGTAGTCCTCCTGTGACTGCACGTATGTCTCACGGTTGATCATCTTCGCATCATATAGACGTTTGTTCTGTTCAAAAGTACGCTGTTTGCGGTGAGTATCCATATCCAACTGCGCCTGTTCTGTCAGATTGTTGAGTCTGTCCTGCTGCATGGCCACCTGTGTGTTGCGCAGCAGGTTTTGTTTCTCCGCCAGTTCCGACTCCGCATTCAGGATTTGCAAGTCGAGGTTGGAGTTGCTCAGGCGCACGATGACATCGCCTTTATGCACCATTGATCCCTCCTCAACGACTTTCTCCATCACGATGCCTCCCTCCTCAGGAGATATCTGCACCACCTGGATGGGCATGACCTGACCGTTGGTGCGCACATAGTCCTTGAATTCCGCGCTCTTCACCTCGCTGATGGTCAATTCGTCATGGTTCACTCTCAGTGTAGAGGCATGATTGCCGAATAGCAGCCATCCCAGTATCACCAGCAGCAGGCATCCCCCTGCCACGTATGGCCAATACTTCATCAGCCTTTGGCCTTTAGTTTTTTCGATTACTCTGTCCATCTTTATTATTGAAGATTGAAGATTGAAAATTGAAAATTGAAAATTATAGACATTTGAAAATTATCATTCCCAAATGCAGTCGCCGTGAAAGTAACGAACGAGTTGTTCCTTGACCATCGCCATCAGACGGCACTGCAGCAATGTCGCCTTCGAATGCAGCAGTTGTGCCGAGGTGGTCTGCAGGTCGATGGCGGTGCTCAGGCCCTCCTCATACTGATGGTATGTCAGTTGATAGGCCAGGCTGTCGGCCTCCACCTTTTTCTCCATCTGTACTGTCTGCTTGAGAAACCCCTGCCAGTCGAGCCATGCCTCGCGGCTCTGTTTCTCCAGTTCGGCATGTTTCTGCTCATAAGCCTCGCATGCCTTCTGGTAGTTGTTCTTCGCCTTGCGGATGTTGCTCACCGTCTGCATGCGGTTGAAGATGGGGATGCTCAGCGTGACTCCCACATACTCGCCCATGTTGTTGCTGAACTGTTTTCCAAAGGATGAGGCCGTCTGTGTATGCAGAGTCTTGTAATAAGTGGTGCTCAGGCCCGCGCTCAGTGAGAGAGTTGGGAAAAGATTGGCACGGGCCTGGTTCCACTCATGTTTGGATGCTTCCACCTGATAATGTGCCTGCTGCAAGGCAGGATGGAATGGAGAGCAATATTGTTGGAGATCATTCCGTTGGAGGGGATTCTGTTGGAGGGGATTCTGTTGGAGGGGATTCTGTTGGAGGGGATTTGAAATCCCCGACTTATGGGATGCGGATTTCAAATCCGCATCAACGCACGACACCGCATCAACGCACGACACCGCACCAACGCACGACACCGCACCAACGCACGAGAAAGGCGCCACAATAGTGAGGCTGTCTGTCAACGGATATGCCATCTCTTTTTTCAACTCCAACAAGGCAGCGGCTAGGAGATTCTGCTGACGGGTTACCTCATAGTCGGCCTCGGCATGCTGCGACTCCACCAAAGCCACATCGGCGGCACTCTTGCGTCCCACCTCCTCCAGCAGACGGGTCTGCCGCAGCAGCATTTCAGTTTCCTGCAGTTTCTCCTGAGCCATCCTGACCATTCCCTCATCATACGCCACATTAACGAAGGCCTGCAGCACATTCAACGCTGTCTGATCCTGTTGCTGCCTCAGTGCCTGACGCCCCATCAGCACACTCGCCTTGGCTGCCTTCAGCGCATGCAAGCGGTTGAATCCATCGAACACCGGCAACGAAGCCTGAATGGAATAACCATTGTAAAAGGTGCTTACATTGGTATAGCCGTTGGTCTCAGGGTCAATCGCCCTTCCGAAGTTGTACTGCGCACCGATGTTGGCATCCACGGCAGGAAGGAAGCGTCCGGCAGCACTGGTCTTGGCCACTTTGTAATTGTCGAGTTCCAGTCCTGCCCGCCTTACCTCATGGTTGTGCTCCACAGCATACTGCATGCACTGCATGGCCGTCCAACGCGGCTGAGCCTCCATCTGTGCAGCATAAAGCAACAGGGTAGCAAATACGATTTTTCTCATACCATTTTTCTTTTTGTTCACTGCAAAGATACGTTCCTTGAGAAGAACCCGCAATCTTTTTGGGGCAGCGGGAAGTTGATTGTCTAAAAATTATACACCCCGACGTATGATTCTTTGACGGTTTATTTGTACCTTAGCACCCATGAAACAGTATGGTACTATTTTAATCGCTGATGACAATGCAGCAGTGCTGACCGCCATGCGCTATTTGCTCGACTCCACGTTTGAGCAAATACTGACCACATCACAGCCTGATGACATTTTGAAGATGATGGCTCAACAGCCTGTCGACATCGTCTTGCTGGACATGAACTTCACCCTCGGGGTGAACAGTGGCAACGAGGGACTATTTTGGCTGCGCACCATCCGCAAGCACCATCCCCAGACACCTGTCGTGCTGCTGACCGCATACGCTGATGTCAGTCTGGCGGTGAAGGGACTGAAAAGCGGAGCCTCGGACTTCATCGCCAAGCCCTGGGACAATGATGAGTTGGTGCGCAAACTGAAAGACGTGCTCGACATGCAGAGCGAGATTGTCACCCTCGACGAGATGGAGGCGCAGCATATCCGGCGCGCCATCGACCACTGCCATGGCAATCTGAGCCGTGCTGCGGAGATGCTGGGCATCACCCGACAAACTCTGTACAACAAGATGAAGAGGTTATAAGATTGAAAATTGAAAATTGAAGATTGATTTCGGCTTTGCCGATTGAAAATTGAAGATTGAAGATTATGATTGCGTTGTATATCATATTAGGTGTCATTATTATGGCTTGCTTTGCATGGCTTGTGCATCATCAGCGGAAGTTAAAACTGCGCGCCCATCTCATGCAGGAAGCCATCCGCAACCATGATTTCACGTTCCGGTTGCCCACCAGGGGCATGCTCCCTGGCGAACGCGCCATGCAGGAAACCCTCAACCAAATGAGCGAGACCATCCGTCAGGAGATCAATCAAAACGAAGTGGAATCCTGGGAGCGCCTGACACGGGTACTGACCCATGAGATGATGAACGCTACCGCTCCCATCACGAGCATCAGTCAGTCACTGCTCAGTCGCCCAGAGGTCAAGGACACACCGCTTGAGGACGGCATCCAAGCCATCTTTGAAACCTCCAAGCATCTGAGTGAGTTTGTGGCCAGTTACCGGAAAATGTCCCAGTTGGAAAAGCCTACATTAGGTGAGGTCACCCTTCGTCCGCTGTTGGATGACCTCAGCCACACCTATCCGCAGTTGTCATGGGAAATCCGTGTGCCAGACATCAAGGTATACGCCGATGCCGGTATGCTGCGACAGGTATTGATGAACATGGCGAAAAACGCCACAGAGGCCAATGCAAAAAAGATGGTGATAGAGCATATCGAAGAAAAATCCGGTTCTCAATCGCGTGGCGTCGGCGAGCAGGTGTGTCTGTATGTCGGCAATGACGGTCTGCCCATTCCCGCAGAGGTTCGGCAGTCGGTTTTCGTGCCTTTCTTTACGACGAAACGCAGCGGCAGTGGCATCGGTCTCTCACTGAGCCGCCGCATGATGCTGCAACAAGGAGGCATGCTGGAACTGGCCGACCAGCCCCGCCATGGTTGCCGTGCTGGATTTGAACTGACTATTCGCCAAATTCTTTGAGAGGATCATTTGTCCTGAGGTTGATATTTACTCACTGTTCCTTGCTCTTTGAAAACCGGTGTTACCGATATTAATATAGATCCCCATACCTTGCTAATTTTATGCAAAGTTATAAAAAAGGTAACTACTCAGCACCCTCAGAATAAATGTACTTAGGAGTGCCCTGACGGGCAGAAATTATAAAAAAATGAATAAAAAAATGGTAAAAATATATCTTCTTATAATTTTCTTAAACATTTTCTTAAAATTTCTCGCCATAGGCGACTACTTTTCTAATTTGTCGAACATGTTTACTAGAGGGTGCTGAGTAGTTACTTAAAAAGAGAATAGCAAATAATCTAACGTAATAAACCAAGGTTCACGGGTAAGTCTGGAAATCTTTATGATTCATTTCTTCGGAAACTGGATGGTGAAGCGGGTGAGATGGTCGATGGGGTCTGTCATCAGACTGAAAGTGCAATGGTGGGCGGTGAGGATGTCGCGGATAAGCAAAAGTCCGAGACCCTGACCTTGTGGTTTGGTGGAGAAGAATGGTGTAAACAAGTGTGGAACCACCGAAGGAGAAATCCCCCGTCCGTTGTCGGTGATGGTGAGTTGTGAAGGAGTGGAAGTGATGACAATGAGGCCCTCCTTCTCCCCCATGCTTTCAACTGCGTTTTTGACAATATTGATCAGCACTTGCTGAAAGAGAATGGTGTCGAGATGAACAGGAGCAGCCTCGTCTGTAAGACGGAACTCCAAACGTACATGGGCTGTCAGGCATAGGTTTTCGATGAAAGGACGGCAAGCCTCCACTTCCTCGCTCAAGTCACATAGTTGTAACTGGGGCTGCGGAATTTTCACAACGTCAGCAAAGCGGGTAACGAATTCGGAAAGCGCCGTGAGTCGTTCGCTGGCACCATCCACATCCTCCAACCTCAATTTTCCATTCTCCATCAGACTCACAATGCCCGCCACGCTGTTGTTCACCTCATGGGCAATCATTCGGATAACACGCTCGTAAGCCGCTTTCTCTGCACGGCGAACCTCAGAAGTCAGCGACTCGATGAGGAAGAAAGGATGCTGAAAACCGCGGTCGGGGAACGACAGGTGACTGATTCGGAAGAGTTGCGGTTCACCGGGATTGCGCACGGTGGTCGTCTCCCCAAGAGGCAGAGCGTGCAAGGCTTCCTCTATGCTGGGTGACAACATCTCATGGGCAGAAGGATTCATGGAGGTAATGTTGCCATTGAGGTCGCATTGGATAACCCCCATCGGTGATGCCTCGATGAGGAGGTTGAGAAAGGTATATTGCTCTTCGAGTCTAAGGTGCTCGCTACGCAAGCGATTCAACAGGTCGTTGAATGTACGGACGATGATGTCTGTCTCATGCTGACCCGATGAAGCAAGGCGTGTGGTCAGGTCGAGGTCGCGCACCAGTTCCATGCCCCCTATCAATGTGTCGTACGGGCGGATGGTTTTACGGTAAAAATATCCCAAATAGATGAGCAATGCCAGAACGAACCCTTCTGTCACATAGAACAATGTGGGATGGCTTCGGAAGGTGGCATAAAGGGTGACACCGGCCAGCCCTGTAACAAACAGGATGAGGACAAGGAAATAATGCTTCAGTTTCATCTATTCTATACCAATTGCATATTCTTCACTCTTCACTCTTAAAGTCCGTGCTTCTCAATTTTGCGATAGAGGGCCCCACGGCTGATGCCGAGTTCCTTCGCCACGAGCGAGAGGTTGCCGTTGTGCTTGGCTATGCAGGCGGCGATGGCGTTACGCTCAAGAGAAGAAAGGGAAACGCCCTCTATACCTGCGTTGAAGTCGGTATTCAGAGTCCCTCCTCCCCTATTCATCACATCCGATGATGAACTGGCAAGCATTTTGAAATCATCCACCTCCAATATGTCTTTCTCGGGGTTCTTCATCAACAGAGCCCGCTCCACCATATTTTTCAGTTCACGGATGTTTCCTGTAAAAGGCAGGGTCTGAAGGAAAGCCATGGCCTCAGGAGAAACTTCAGTAGGCAAGATGCCGTTGCTGACACACGTCTCACCGAGGAAATATCGGACAAGAAGAGGTATGTCCTCCCGACGTTCTCTCAAAGGGGGCAAATGAAGGTTGATCAGGTTGATGCGGTAGAAGAGGTCTTCGCGGAAAGTGTGTTCCTCGACCATCGTTCTCAAGTCTGCATTGGTGGCGCACACCACGCGGACATCGGCAGTGCGTGTTTGGCTGTCTCCCAGCACCTCGTATGTATGGTCCTGCAACACACGCAGCAACTTCACCTGACTGGCCAATGAAAGTTCGCCTATCTCGTCGAGAAAGATGGTACCTCCTTTGGCCAATTCGAAACGGCCGATGCGGTCGGCACTTGCGTCGGTGAATGAACCTTTTTTGTGTCCAAACATCTCGCTCTCGAACAAGGACGTGGATATGCCACCAAGGTTCACTTTCACAAACGGTCCCGAAGCCCTGCGGCTCTGTTTGTGGATGGCTTCCGCAATCAATTCCTTGCCAGTTCCTGATTCACCTGTAATCAGTACTGGCGCATTGGTAGGTGCCACGCGGGCTACGGTATCCAAGACATTCATCAAACATGGACTGTTGCCGATGATGCCATATCTTCCCTTCTCTGATTTGGTATTTCTTGCTGCAGAAGTTTTGTAACTATTCCCTTTTGCTTGAGGGCTTGGCATAGAACTTAACTTCAGTGCCGTCTCTATCCTGTCCAACAGCACCCCGTTATCCCAAGGCTTTGTGATGAAGTCAAAAGCCCCTGCCCTCATCCCTTGGACAGCCAAATCGATCGTACCCCACGCTGTCATGAGGATGCACGGCACTTCCGGACGGAAGATTTTGATTTGCTTGAGCAGTGTTAAACCCTCCTCGCCATCGGTGGAAAGGGAATAGTTCATGTCCATCAGCACAAGGTTCACTGCGGGAACGGTGCGGATCACCTGTATGGCCTCCTTGGGGTTTTCCGCCAAAGCCACCTCATACCCGTTGCGTTCCAGCACGAGTTTCAGCGAGAGCCGTATGTTTTTATCGTCGTCAACTACAAGGATCATAATAGATATTTCATAAGAACAGTTGAGGTTACTTCGACACCCTGGCGAAGCGTGTTTTCCGCTCCTCAATGACACGTTTGTAGGTACGCTTCATCTTGTCATTCAAGAAGGATCGGTCAATGAGCGCGTATGTCTCTTGCGGTATTCGCATGAACATATCGAGTACTTGGTCTGCCCGTTTCTTTGGCAAACCAATCCGGTCAGCAAAGCGTTCAAAATCCAACCTGCAGGGATGCCCTGTCCTGTCATAGACATCGCTTTTCTCCATTTCGGGCGAAAGGCCGTCAGTCAGTCCCAAATCACTGCCACTTTGTATGTGGATGCATGTATTGACAAGGTCGTAGGCAGGAGCCAAGAAATACTCACCATTCTTGTTGATGAGTGAGAAATTCTTCATATGGGCATCCTCGTTGGCAAAGAGATAGTTGAACACCACTAATCTGAAAAACTGTTCCATCTGTGGCATCCAAGCAGGCACAAACCGTCTGATGGCATCAGCTATCTGCGCATAGTTACCATGGTATTTGAAATTGCTGTCGCCACCTTCCTCCGTCATTTGCAGAACAGTGGCAAAATCCTCTTGAGAACAATCTTTCACACCATTCGTCACATCAAAACGCTTCGTGACATAGACAGGCTGTCCACTACTGCTGAAACATAAACCGTTGCCTGCGGTACGTATGCCATACACCTGGGATGCCATCTGCATGGTGAGATGCTCGTTAGCAGGTATCTGCTTGCGGGTGGAGAGACTCAAATTGAAAGGAGTGGGTTTCAAGATATGAGTGGCCTGTTCGCCTTCACGTGCCAGACGAATCCTCCCGTTATCGACAACGGCAGAGAATTTCTCCTGAGCACCTGATATTGACATGTTCTGCATATTCTCTAAAGCAAGTCTCTGGTCAGACTCATTCTCAAAGTCAATGTCAATGAAAGGTGAAACCACCACTCCGTCAAAGAGTTCTTTCACGGCTTTGGGTGAATAAGTGACATAACCCGGTCGCAATG
>JAEEGL017381661.1_pt1 | contig 15650 bp, 9 predicted proteins | sample 9134231 | NCBI WGS metagenome assembly JAEEGL01 (sample SAMN16246548, study PRJNA631951) | gut metagenome | biome: gut microbiome; feature: rumen; material: fiber-attached | host: Bos | place: Iran: Karaj | collected 2018-10
ATGCGGAAGTAGTCGTGCAGCTCAGGCGGCAGCAGCATGCTGAACCAGGTCGTCTTATAGAGGCCCTGCTCGCCGATGAAGACGAGCACGGCCTGGTTGACGGTGTCCTCGTCGAGCCAGCTGGCCACCATGCCCACGAGCCACCGCTTCAGCAGTTCGTAGAAGTACAGCTGCTCGTCGGTGTCGCCTTTCACGCTGACCGTCGCCGAGAGTTCGAGGATATAGTCCTGCCCGTCCCACGGCGGCAGGCGATTCAGGTAGTAGAGGAAGGGATGGAATCCCTGCACGTAGCCGGAGTCCAGCACGGTCTCCAGATCGGTCTTCCGTGTCGGTTTGACGGTCTGCAGGGCCGTCAGCAAGGTGTTCTTCAGCCGGTCGCACATCGGCTGCCAGTCGTCACTGACGAACTGAGTCAGTTCACTGTTCGCGCAGAACGGGTCTTCCATCGGCAGACGGGCCTCCACCCGGTGCTTCACGAGGTTCCACCTCAGGTGGATATGGTCACTGAGATAGGCTTTGATCTCCCCTACCGTGGCATATACCTCACGCCAGTTGGGCTTGTGCTCCCCTGCCCCATCGTCGGCGACAACAGCCTTCTTCCGTTTCTTCTTAGGTTTCTCTTCGTCCATAGGCAAAAAATGATTGGTTTTCTGCCACGAAGTTACGGCTAAAAGTCGGGACATGCAAGTTTTCGCGGCACAATCTTGCGTCGCGCCACGAAATAGAAACCTGTGGGGTTAACCGGGGTCTTCGAAACTGATGCGGAGGCGCATGCCAAGGGCATCGGCGATGCGCTCCAACTGTTTGAGCGTGACATTCTTCTTGCCACACGACACGGCATTCAGATAAGGGCGACTCACCCCTACCAGCTCTGCCAACTTAGTCTCATTGATGTTTTTTTTCCATCGCCTTCTTCAAGTCGATGCTTGTTTGTCTGTTCATTGAAATTGAAGTTTGATGAATACACAAAAACGAGGGTGCCTAGCGGATGAAGGCACCCTCTAAAAAAATAAAAAACATTTTGCATGACGTCTCACGACGTCACTTTAACCAATTAGTTTTTTTCAACCATGAATTTGAATATAGCGTCATCACGACGCGAGTTTGTAAACGAATACATATTTAAACTATCTATTGGACATAATAGGCGACACGCCTGCCGCCAATCTAACGTCTCACGACGTTTCAATTGAATATTGACTTAATAAATGCTACATCATCGCCATGATGCCAAATAATTACGACCCATATAATCCTTATTAACATAATCAAAATGAAAATTCCTTTCAAAGGACCCGCGTCATCACGACGCAGGAAACCCTCATAATTGGTCTATTAAAGTATTTGATGAAAAATTTGCCTTTTAGAGGCAATGCAAAATGACACACCTGTCATAGCTATATCATAAAAACCCGTCTGGCAAGCACACTGGCAACTAGCAATTATAATTCTCTTATCATTTGGACACTTTCGGTCGCCATGCCCCAACAGACAGGTCGATTTCTTCTCAGAATCTAAAAAGATAATCCGGCATCATCACGACATGGGATTATCAAAACAATCTATTAACCTTTTGCAATCGTCTCGCGACGACAAAAATTAAACTTATATAACCATGTATTAATCTATTATCCATGCGTCTCACGACGTGAAAAAGTACTTGATTTAAAAATTTAAAAAGAGATAATTGTAACACACTTGTCACTTAACGATCAATTAATCAAATTTATTTACCAATTTACGAAACACCTTTCTGTTCACATGACGTCTCACGACGTGAAGAAAATACTAATATAAAATGCAGAAATACAAACACGCCAGTATGAGAATTTCGACTAAAGCTACTAGCGCTGTAAACTGAACGGCATTCAACCGCCGCTCCGGATCACTTATGAACATCATATCAATCATCAAATTATATAGTTATCATTAGACATAGGCCTGCCGGAGCACGAGCTTGTGGCGGCGGGCACGGGAGCTGACATAGACAAAGCGGTACCATCTGGCGGACAGCCGCGCGAGCACACGGCGGAACAACCGCTGTGCGTCGTAATGGCACATCATGCCCAGATAGGAGTTCATCGTGGCCAGCAGTTCCTTCAGGACTTGCTTGCCCACTTTCCGGGCATCGCCCAGTATATGGTCGAAGCGGCTCATCTTGGAGAACAGGCGTCCCGTCGTGCGGTTGGTGACGTATTTCCTGCCGGGCTTGATGACACCGCCGATAAATTTCACACCTTTCTTATAATGCTGCAGATACATCTTTTTGGGATGCAGTCTGAGTCCGTGAACCTCCAGCCAGTCGGAAATCTTGTTGCGCACTTCCAGCAAGTGCTGTTTCGACGGATGCACGAGCACCATGTCGTCAACATAGCGTCCATAGTGCACGACACCCCACTCGCCCGTCACGAGGTGGTCGAGTTCGTCGAGATAGAGCAGTGCCAACAACTGCGAGGTCAGATTGCCGATGGGCAGTCCGCTTTTACCGTCGGTGCCCAGCAGCGACTTGTTGGCAGGCAGGCCCTTCCATTTCCGGCGGGGCACCTTGAACACGCAGTCCAGTTCCGGACGGTTGAAGATGGTCTTCTCCAACAGGTATTCCAGTTCGTCGTATTCCTGACCGCTGAAATGGCGTCCCACGAATCGCATCACGCAGTCGAAGAGTTTCTGTTTCTCTATCGACATGAAGAAGCCGCTGATGTCGAGCTTCATGATATAGCAGTCGCGGGTATAGTTCTCCGAGCAGTCGCGGATATGCTGTTCGATGTGCTGTATGCCGTAGAGCGTGCCCTTTCCCTTCTGGGTGGAATAGCTGTCGGGGTGGAACTGTTTCTCGAGCAGCGGATAGATACGTCGCGCGATGATATGGTGCACCACACGGTCGCGGAAGTCGGCGGCGAAGATCTCGCGCTTCACCGGGTCTTCGATGACGAAGGCTATCGAGCGGTTGGGCTCGTAGCGCCGTGCCTCGATTTCCTCCCACAGCCGGATACACTCCGTCTCGTAGTCGATCTCGAAACGCAGGGCATTCATCGTGTTGCGCTTGTTGTGGCGGCAGTCGAAGTAGGCTTCTATCACTTCTTCCAGTTCCATGTCTCCTTATTCTGTTTTCTCTTTGTTCACACTTTTGTTTTTCCAGGCCGTGGCCTGGCGCCCGATGGAATCGAGCAGTTTCAGCAGGTCGGCATAGCGGCCCGAGCTGATGACCTTCTCACGATAGACCACGCGCAGCAGCATCTTCAGCGTGCGGTGGCACACGAGCAGCTCCGTGAGGGCTGCATTCTTGTCATCCTGCAGGTTGGCACGGTAGATCTCCGTCAACAGTTGCAGGTTGGTGTCGATCATCCTGCCGCCCACGCTGTAGCGCAGCATCTTGGGCAGGTCCTTGGCCAGGTCGATGCAGTTCTCCAGCAGGTCGTAGCCCGCACGGAAGATGGGTAGTTCCTCACTTAGTGCCATACTTCAACTGCATCTGGTTAAGAAAGTTCATCGCGTCGATCGGCGTGGCACTCGACAGGTTGAAGGCCAGCAGCTCCTGCAGACAGCCGTCACAGGCTGCCGGGGCATTGCCTTCACGAGCGCTGACGTTCTCGTCGCCGTCTGTCTGTATGGCAGCCGTCTTCTGCGGCTCCTGTACCAGCGACAGGTCGGGCGTGCCGTCGATGCCGCTGAAGAGGAAGGTCTTCTCGTCGAGCTGACGTATCTGGCCCTTGTTTTCCTGGATACGCGTCTGCACCCGCTCCAGACAATTGATGGGGAACCCCACCGTCAGCACCTCGCCGCCCCTGCGCTGCTTGCGCATCACGCGGTAGCCCGTAGCCCTCGACAGGGCAAAAGCCCCGTGGCCGTAGGCGTGGTAGAACTGTCCCATGAGCATCAGGTAATACTCCCGCTGCCCGTTGATCTCCTGACGTCGCAGGATGTCTTGTTCTGTCATAATCTTGTTAATTCGCTTTTTTTGTTTTTATTCCCGTATTAAAAAAATAGTATCTGCTTGATAAGCGAAGACTGCGCGAACATCGTTGTTGTTGTTCACCTTATCGTTGTTGTTCACGTTGCTATTCTGACCGTTGAAGTTCAGGTTGTACGCGTTGTTGGTATTGTTCTCGTTCTCCGTAGTACTCCAATAGTTGGCAGAAGAAAGTCACCAGTTTTGTCTCTACTAGCACCAACGCCCTCCGACGGGACGGCCAGGCGAGTGTTTTACGATGCCAGTCGGTGACCCTTATAAAACAGATACAGCTCGCTCCTGCAAGCCGGAACCGGCAGGACTCCCGCAAGCGAATCTTAATATCCGATGCTGAAACCGATGTCTCAGCCGGATCGCTACCCCTCTCCAGGGGATTTGAGAAACTCCCGGGCGCCGCGGACGGGGCTTGCAGGCCCGCCCTACGGATGGGCCTGTTGGCCCCGCCCGAAAGTTTTAAATTGACACCACTATTCTAAATTGATAAAACTTGAATAGGCAAATGGATTAGAAAGCGAAGACTGCGCGAACATCGTAGTTGGCGAGCACCTTATCGCCGTAGTTCACGTTGCTAGCCTGACCGTAGAAGTTCAGGAGGTACGCGTAGTAGGTAGTGCCCTCGAGCTCCGTAGTACTCCAATAGAAGGCAGAATCTATGATGCCGCCGCCATCGGCAGGCAAGGTCTGCAACTGAGGCAGCATGTTATCGAAGTCTGTCTTTGAAGGCCAACGCCATGTACCACCATCAATAGCAGCAGGCTTGGCTTCGTTCATCCACTTCGGAGATGTTGCACTATAATCGTCTGCCCAGTTGGTACCGCTGATAGAATTCTCCAAAGCGATTGCAAGGCTCTCGCCGGTATTTGCACTCTTATAGGCAATATAGGCCTTTGCTGTTGTACCGGCTGTAGAAGCCTCGTCAGCACTATTATAAGCACGACCATTGGCACCGACAAACATACCGACAGTAGCCTCGCTCAGAGCAACGCCAGTAGGTGTAGCAGCCTTTACATGAACCGTGAAGGTATTTGACCGAATGCCACTAGCCGTATTCTCTGCATAAACAGTAGCAACAGGATCGGTGGTCACATCAGAGAAATCATAACCAGTTGCAGGAGTTACGACACCAGAGCTATTAATAGTTACAAGGCTCTCATCGCTTGATTTCCAAACAACAGACTTGTCATCAGCATTAGAGGGCAGCACCTCATCGACTTTGAATTTAACCACATTTTGGGCTAGAGCTTCCTGATCCTGAGAAATTGCAATGCTTGTAACAAATACAGGACCCTCACCGTTGCCGGGAAGCCAAGCCTCGCCATTGTTGGCTGCGCTGTCGTCCCAGTCAGAGACCTCAGCCTCGAACTCTACCTGACTCAGGCCGAGGTGAAGGTTGATCGTGTACTTCTTGCCGGCCTCGAGCTTCAGGGCGTCAGTACTGCCAGTCACGGTAATGGTCTTCGTGATCTTGTTCTCCACGCTCACACCAGCCGTCTCAAAGTCAGAGACGGTTCCGGCAAGCTTCTCATCCTTCGTCTCGATGTCATACACAATCGTCACGTTCATGTCGTCACCCGTCGGGATGACATACACGGGAGCCTCAACGGTCGTGCTGTTGAACAGGTTCTTCGCCGTCTTCGTCACACCCTCGGCGGCCTCACCCCACTTCTTGTCCTGGATGATCGTGGCGTTCAGGCCAGTCACCTTCTCGTTGCTGGCGGTGTAGCCTGTGCCCTCCTTGCCGTCCTTCAGGCCGTCATAGACGGTGTATTCCTCGCTCTGGATCGGCTCGTTGTTGCAGTTGTAGCCCTTCCAGTTGGGAATGCCGGCATCCTCGTTGTTCAGGTTCAGCGCACCCTTCATGGCGAAGCCGTTGAACGTGATGCTGCGCACGAACACCTTCGTGTTGGCGTCAAGCTCTGCACCCTGACCGTGCTCGTTGGTGTTCACGTCGGCATCGATCTGAACGTTCAGCTGCGACAGCGCGTGCTTGAAGACGAACTTCATCTTCTGGCCCAGAGACTTCTGAGGGCGCTGCACGTTCATCCAAGGCATGCCCTTCGCCATCGTCTGGCTGCCGCCGTTGATGATGTCCCAAGTGACATCCTGATTGGGATCGGCAACACCCCAGCACAGGTCAACGCACTTCGTGGGATCCAGTGAACCGACGTACTTCACGTAGGGATCGCCGGCGGCGGTGTTACGCGTGAAGCCCGTGATGCCCACCTGGTCCTCGGCCACCTTACCGCTGGCAGGGGTATTCTCAGTGTAGGGCGCATAGGCGAAGAAGCTCAGCTTGTCGACATCGTCGCTCTGAGCCTTGTTGCCGTACTCGTTAGGCCAGTACTTGATAGGGCTGTAGGTCCAGCCGGCACCAGACACCTTCTGGTTGTACATGAAGTTGGGCGTACTGGTCTGGTCGTACTCGTTCATGTCGGTGTAGTAGCCGAACACACCGAAGCCCTCAGACTTCAGCTTGTCGTTGTCCAGCACACCGGCATAGCCCGCACGTGTCAGGCTGCGCTGGGAGTAAGCCTCGAAGCTCACCGCATTCTCAACACCCGCTGCATCCTGCTGGGCAGTCTGCAACGAAAGATCATCACTCGAGCAACTGGCAAGCACTGCCGCCATCGTCGCTCCAAATAATAACTTTTTCTTCATAATTACTAAAATTAAATTTAAAAAAAAGGATTAAAATCCTATATATATCGTTTATTTAATTGATGAATTCTGAATAGGCAAATGGATCAGAAAGCGAGCACTGCGCGAACACAGCTGTAACTGGTGTAGCTGTCCTTACGGTCGTCGTACACGCCGCTACTCGAACCAGCGAAGAGCAGAAACCATGCGTTGTAGGCACCGTTCTCCGTACTAGACCAATAGTCGGACGAATCGATGATGCCGTTGCCGGAAGGAGACAATGTCTTCAGGCGTGGAAGCATATTCTCGAAGTCAGTCTTCGTCGGCCAGCGCCAGGTACCACCGCTGATGGCAGCACGGGAAGGCGTAGAATTCCAGCCCGGATTAGCAGCGAAGCCGTTCCAAGACGTACCGCCAGGAGCATCGTTCGTCAAGGCAATGGCCAGACCATGTGTACCATTTTTGTAGGCGATCCAGGCCTGGGCGGAAGAATAATGATTAGCCAAGGCTTTGGTTTGATAGGCCTTACCGTTCGCACCGACGTAATAGCCTAAGTGGGCGCTGGTGGTCTGGGCAAGAGGAATACCGGGATCAGAAACGACCGTCACCGAGCAGGTGGCTGTCAGGGTCGGATAGGCAGTGACCGTGGCGGTGATCGTGGCAGTGCCGTCGCCCACCGGATGCACCTTTCCATTGGCATCGACCGTAGCGACAGCGGGATCGCTGCTCGTCCATGTCACGTCCTTGTAGGTAGCATCGGCAGGGGTGACCGTAGCCACGAGTGTCACATCAGCATCGACTATATTCATTTCAAGTGACGAGCGGTCCAAAGTGATGCCGGTAGCGGGAATGGCCTTCACCGTCACCTCACAGGTGGCCGTCTGACCGGCAGAGTTCGTGGCGGTGATCGTAACAGTGCCAGGCGCCACACCATGCACAATACCGTCAGCACCTACCGTTGCGATGGTCGCATCGCTGGTGGTCCATGACACACGGTCGTCGGTCACATCTACGGGCATTACTGTAGCTATCAGCTGCTCCTGTTCGGCAACGAAGAACTCCGTTGCCGTCTTGTTGAGCGTGATGCCTGTGGCGACCACGATATCGGGCATCCAGTCCGTGACATTGGTCATATCCCAGTCGGACACCTCCGCATCGAACATCACGGTGTTCACACCGAGATGAAGCCTGACGGTATGCTTCTTCCCTGCCTCGAGGATCAGCTTCTGCGTGGCGTCGCCGTTCAGCGTAACCGTCCTGGTCTCTTTATAAGGGATACTCGTGCCGTGGGTCTCATCGTCGGAGACGGTATAGGCCAACAGCTTCGGGTCGGCGGTCTCGATGTCGTACTCGATGGTGACCTTCATCTCGTCGCCGGTGGGGATCACATAGACCGAAGCGTCGGCGCTGGCAGCGTTGAACAGGTTCTTCGCGGCTTTCTGCACACCGTCGGCGGCAGCCTGCTCACTCCATTTCTTCGTCTGGATGATGCTCGGGTTCAGACCCGTGACACTCTCTACAGCCGTGATCTTGCCCGTGCCCTCCATACCGTCTCTCATACCGTCGTAGATGGTCAGCGCCTCGTCCTGAAGGGGTCTGCCGTCACCGTAGTAGTCGAGCCACAGGGGCTGGTCAGCCACGATGTTGTTCAGGTTCAGTGCCCCCCTCATGGCGAAGCCGTTGAACGTCACCTTGCGCACGAACACCTTCGTGTTGGCGTCAAGCTCCAGGCCGGCACCGTGCTCGTTGGTGTTCACGTCGGCATCGATCTGAACGTTCAGCTGCGCCAGCGCGTGCTTGAAGACGAACTTCATCTTCTGGCCCAGAGACTTCTGAGGGCGCTGCACGTTCATCCAGGGCATGCCCTTCGCCATCGTCTGGCTGCCGCCGTTGATGATATTCCAAGTAACATCCTGATTAGGATCGACGACACCCCAGCACAGATCAACGCACTTCGTGGGATCCAGAGAACCGACGTACTTCACGACCGGGTCACCCTTGGCGGAGTTACGGGTTAAACCCGTGATGCCCAACTGGTCGTCGGCCACCTTACCGGTCTCGGGGGAGTTGGCGACATAGGGAGCATAGGCGAAGAAGGAGAACTTTTCGATCTCGTCGCTCTGGGCATTAGAGCCGTAATCGTTGGACCAGTACTTTACTGGCTCGTACGTCCAGCTGCTGCCCGACTTCGTCACATGCTCGTTGTACATGAAGTTGGGCGTGGCATCCTCGCTGTAACCCGCCTCGTCCGTTTTGTAGGCGAACACGCCGAAGCCCCCCGTGGCCAGTGCCGTGTTGTCCAGCACGCCGGCATCACCCGAGCGCGTCAGGCTGCGCTGCGAGTAGGCATCGAAGCTGACGGCATTCTCCAGTGCCCAGGACACCTGTGACTGCTGAGCAGACTGCCCGGCCAAATCATCAATTGAACAACTGTCGAACAAACATGCCGCCATCGCCGCTGAAAATAATAATTTTATGTTCATAGAATCTATATCTTATCTTTATCCGTTATTTTGTAACGCCCGAAGGCAACGCGTAAAGCACAGCTAGGAGTGCGCCCTACCGTGCTAATTAATAAATTGATCAGAAAGCGAAGACTGCGCGAACATAGTAGTCACTGTAGTCATCGTTCTTATTGCTGAAGTCCACGTTGCTATGCGAACCTTTGAAGAGCAGATTCCATGCGTCGGTGGTTTCGAACTCCGTACTAGCCCAATAGAGGGGATTATCATCCGAAGTAATACTGTTGCCAGTTTCTGGCAATGTTTGGAATCCAGCCAACATGTTGTCGAAGTCAGTCTTGCTCGGCCAACGCCAAGTACCACCATCAATGGCATCACGAATTGGAGGTGTATTCCATCCTGGATTAGCATCAAAGGCATTCCAGCTAGTACCACTTGCACCATCGTTCGTCAAAGCAAAAGCAAGAGACTCACCGGCAGTAGTACTCTTGTAAGCAATCCAAGCCTGGGCTGTTGTACCAGCAGTTGTGGCATCGTCCTTGCTGGCGTATGCCTTACCATTGGCACCGACGAACATACCCTGAGTGGCTTCGCTAAGAGGAACGTCATTCAGATAGAGCGGCAGATTCTTGGAGAGTATCAGTTCGAAATTCTGATTCTGACTGGCCATCTCAGTATTAAGAGATAACTCACTACTGATGGAACCACTATAGCCCGTGCTCAGCGAGTAATAGAGCGTCACGTCCACCTGCTGGGCCTGACCGTCAGGACTCATCGGGATGTAGAAGATACCCAGGTCGCTGTTCACATAGGTTGTAGAGGTGCAAGCAGACGAGGTAGCAGTAGCCAAAACCTGTGCCGGCGTGAGTTCCAATATGCGGTGAACCATCGGGTCCTCGGAAGCGATGACCTGCCAGTTAGGTTCGCTCGCATTATTCAGGACCAGACGTCCCTTGCGCGTCAGCGTATAGTCGAGTACCACACGGTCGAGCGTAAGTTTGACTGTCACACCACGGTTAGCAGCCAGTTGAACAAGCCTGTTCTGCAATAAGTCCTGACACGACACCTTCACCTGGTCGCCCGCACCTGCCAAGGCGTGACGGAACGAGAACTTGACACGTTCGCCAGTGCGTTCGGGACGCTTCATATCCTTGCAAAAAGCATAGAGCAGATCGACCTGGTGACTCTGCCAGTCATCAGTCGAGCCGCCCAGCTGATAAGTCAGCCAAGGATCTCCAACCTCAGTGGCATTAGAGAGATCGACGATACAGCGGGAAGCCTTGTCGGAGCCATCGGCTTTGCTGAAAGGCGCATAGGCGAAGAAGGTGACATATTCATCCAGCTCCTCACCCCCTTTGCCGGTTGGCCAGTGCTTGACGGGGTTATATGACCAACCAGAAGAAGTATAGCTGACTGGTTGGTTCCACATGAAGTTCCAACTGATGGTACTACTGACATAAGGATGCAAACCTGTATTGCAGGCAAAGACACCGAAACCGTCGTTGCGGAGCCTCGAAAGATCCTCCCTGCCTGCTGCACGTGTGGCAGACTTATCCGCCGTACCATTATAGAAATCATCAACATTGAAACAGATGGCACTGCCCTTGGCATCGGCGCCGGGGTTGTCAGAAATGGGAGCAACCGCAGCGTCATCGCCTGCACATGCAGCCAGCAGCAGGAAGGCTGGCAAGGTTATGAATAATTTAACTTTTAAGTTCATATCCACAAACAATTACATTAATAACTCAGAACTGAACATCTACTATAGGACCATCAATCCATGGCTCCACCTCGGCATCGAAACCTGCACCATTGTAAGGATCGACATTAGGCAGAATGATAGGAGCATCCTTGCCGCGAGGTCCCGGAGGGCCCTGAGGTCCTGGAGGTCCTGGAGGGCCCGACGGTCCCGGAGGGCCTTGCTGGCCGCTCGGATCTTCACCCCAGAACTGCTGGAGCAGGTCGATCAGCAGGAGATAGCGGTCTTCGAACCATACCACCTGATTGCCTACATCGTAGGAATACTCGACCACGGTGGAACGGTCGCGCAGCGTGAAGCGCAGATTCAGCCGCAGCTGCTCATGCTGGCTCCTGACCCACCAGATGCTGTCGTTGACACCATGCTCATGACCATACTCATCGATGGCAGTCTGACGCTCCTCACCATCATGGACACTCTTCCAGCCATCCACTGCTGACGGGCGCAGGCCGAAGGTATTGAGGGAAATCCAAATATAGCCGAGGCTATCGATGCGCTGCCCTGAGAGGTCACGCACCACATCGTGCTTCCAATTTTCGAATGCCACGAGACAAGGCCGTTCGGTATTCTCATCACTGCCAAGGTAGTGACCGTCGGACAGTCCGACCAGCGTAGCCTTCACGGCGCCCGGATAGCCGAAGTCGATATTCTGGAAACCTTTAACAAACACACGCACACGCAAATCCAGAACCACCGGCTCCGGCTTGGAGAAGAAGCCTTGAGAGACCAGCGACGACTGATAGTCCTCATACTCCTTCCAGGGGATATAGTCGCCATACTTACCGATATAGATATCCATATCCTTCAGCGTGTCGGCAGCCATGTGCTCCGGCGATGCGCTGACCGTGAAATAGCCCGTCGGTTCGCGCGACGGCAACAGGTCGGTATAGCTCCAACAAGAGTCACCATAGAGTCGCGTATAAGGTATCGGATCAGTCTTTACCTCGAGCTTGGCATAGACGGAATCGAACAACTCCGGCTGCGCCTCAGCCTTGACGGCCTCGACATGAGCCGTCGGCAACTTGTCCATATCGACGAAGCGCTGGAAGGAGAACTCCGCCGGGGAGTAGTCGACGACCAAACCCTGGTAGCGACCACCAGACAGGTAGATGTCGTCGTAGTGCTCCACCTCAGCAGTCGTGCTATGCTTGGTGCGTTCACCTGAGTCAGGATAGAACCACACCGACATATTATCGGGTTTGGTCTCCGGGTGGCCCGGCACATAGTCACTCCAATCGACATCCAGATAAACATTATGGAGCTCGTCGCCGAAGACATAGAGCTCACGGCGCTCACAACTGGAGAACAGGAACACAATGGCCAGCACTGCGGCAAACAGTGCGAAGGACAACAGGATCGCTGCTATACTATCTTTCTTACTTCTATTCCTATTATTCATAATCAGAGATAATTATTTCTGTTCGTACTTCAAGTCAACCTCCTGCATATCATGCTGCAAGTCATCCTGTAACCTGGCCATCTTGGCATCCAGGCGCATCTTCAAGCGCTCTGCCTTCTGGTCGCCACTGGCCACCCGCTCCAGCAGTTCGGGCGTAAGCCGCCCAGCCACCTTCGCGCTGTCGCGCTCGAAACGCTCACGCAGTTTGAGACTGTCGCGGAAATGCAGGTAATCGTAGCGCTCTGCCTCGGCAGCCAACGCCTTCTGTCGGCGCCAGGCACCATTCTTCTGTTTGAACACGTAACCAAGAGAGATGTTCAGATGAGGTGTACCAATCCAGTGGTTACGACCCGTCTCACGCCACATCAGGTGATCGTCGTGATGCTCCTCGTAGCCTTCGGGGAAGAGCGTGCTGCCCGTATAGCGACGCCAGGGCACATAGGCATAGCCCAGACCGATGCCCGCATCGAAGGCCCACTGCTTGTGGCGGCCGAAGCGACGCTGCCATCCGATGTTGATAAAGCCCGAATAGACCTCACCCTGATAGCCGCGACTCTTCCATTCGAGGTCGCCGTAGCCAGCACCGACGCCAAGTCCGATGTGCCAACCACTGAGAGTATGATGGAGATGGCGCTGTCCAAGCCAACGGCGAATCTCGAGTGAACCATATAATATTTCGTTTGCGTAGGCATTATAGGCGAAGGTCCACCACGACCAGACACCCTCCACATTGATGCTCCAGCGATCCTTGTGATCGAGCGACCACTCTGCCTGCAGGTTGGGCGTACCTGTGGCGAGCAAGGGCAAGTTGGTACGCAGGATCCAAACCGGTTCGCGCAATACGGGTTTCCAGACTTCCGGCTCCGGGCCGTTCTGATCATCACCAGCACCCATCACCACGGGAAGGACGGGCGAGCCGGCGCACTCCATGACAATCGTATCACGCACCACGACCGTATCGCGACCACCCACATAGCTCAAGATAGCGGTCGCTCCGCTGCGTAGGGGCGAGAGATACTTCTGGAGCAATACCGGCCAGGCGGCACCGCCACGAAGGGATCGAAGCTGCTGTTCACGAGGATCACGCCTAGCCTCATCGGCTGATGCAGGCTGCTCGATGATACGCAGCGCCTCGTCACGCCATGGCTCATCACTGCGGGAGAGCAGTTCATAAAGCCCGTCCCAACGAGCGGCCTCGTTATGAACAATGATGCTTCCTACTCTGTCCCCGAGCCGCTGGCGGACGAGCCGACGTATGGCAACACCACGGTTTTCGCCCAGCCAGCGGTTGTGGGCAGCCGTTCCCTCCGGCGATGCACCACTGTAGATGTCAAGGCGGAGAGAACGGGGAGACACATTAGAATAATGATTGTGGAAATTCTGCTCAAAGGCATCCCACGCTTGTCTGTTACCCGCAAAGTCCATGTCGATGCGGATGCTGTCGAGGCGGAAGCGAATTCCTAACGTATCGGCCTGCAATTGTGCCAGCATTGTCTCGCATGACAACACTGACACCATCAGCAGAAACCATCTCAACATTTTACTTAACATATAACTATAGATATTTAAATTGTTTCTTACTGTTTTATTATCATTTTTAGCGCTCCTATTGCGGATAGGTGCGTTTCTTGGTATTTTGCATGATTAATAGAAATTTAGTACTTTTGCAGGCAGAACTACAATTTATATTATGATCATCAATATTAACTTGAATATCTATTTCGGATGGAACTGGCCTCGTTTATCCAAACGAACAGTCGGGGAGTTGAAAGGAAAGACTCCAAGTAATGAACCTTTCATTATGAAAGCCAAGGAAGAGATTGAGAAGGCAAGCTGTCTTTGCAGTAGGAGTACCACGGAGAACCGTATAACGGCACTCAATGCTTTCGAAAAGTTCCTTCATGAAAGAGGTGACGAGACGACAACCGCCGATGGCCTTACCATTGACCACATCAAGGCTTTCGAAAAATGGCAACTTGACCGTGGACGGAAACTGAACTATGTCAGGTGCAATCTCCGGAACCTGCGTGCCATCATCAACCGCATCAACGGCAAGGGAACAGAACTCTTCGAGAGCATCAGGACAGCAAATGCACAAACAGAAAAGAGAGCTGTCGATGCGGAGATCATTAGTAAACTGGAAGAATGCCAGTTACCGAAAGGTTCAAGGAAAGACCTTGCCCGCAACGTTTTCCTGTTCTGCTTCTATGCCATGGGCATCCCCTTGATAGATGCAGTACATCTCAGGAAAAGTCAGTACCGCGACGGACAGATCGTCTATTACCGTCATAAAACGCACCGGCAGGTGAAAATCAAGGTTGCCCCGAAACTGAAACAGATGATAGAAATATTATCTCACAATGATTCTCCTTATCTGCTCCCGATACTCACTGCAAAAGATAATACTGAGGTTGAACTGCAATATAAGCGGTTCCAACAGAACTACAACCGAACACTGGCAAGGATTTCTGAGGATCTCGGGATGGAATCACACCTCACATCATATACGCCAAGACACACATGGGCCAGCATCGCCTTTGAAAAAGGTATCAATATCAATGTCATCTCACAGGCACTGGGTCATGCTAATACCAGAACGACGCAAAACTATATCCGGGAGTTAAGCGAAGAACAGTTGAACGAGGCCAATCTGATGGTCATACAGCGTCTGGAAAGGAAAATACATCCTGACAGGAAAGGAATGGCAGAAAAACCACAAAAAGTTAAAAAGAATAAAAAAGAGACAAATAAAAGTGATATAGTTGGATAAATTCAAAAAACTTTCTTAAATTTGCACCTACGAAAACGCACCTATCCGCAATAGTTTCTCAAAATTTCATCTTGATTTGTGTGTAAACATAATTAATTATGTACCCGTACATTAATATATCATCCTTCTTTCAAAATCAAATTAGGGGATGATGAATTCGAGATATTATAACGGAAGAAGTCGGAAGATCATTAACTTCCGACTTCTTTCCATTAAGTATTATATGTGCTTTATTTATAGCATCCGAAGATCGTATCAACGGTCTGCTGCGGCATTTTCTTTGTCAGAAGACTGACAATCCAAACCACGGGGAAGCCGCCAACCATCGCAATGGCACCACAGTTGATGGGGTTGATGGGATTGCCCAACAACATATTCACCACCGTGATACCTACACCCCAGATGAAGCATGCCCAGACAGAAACGGTAGTGACGCCACGCCAATAGAGACCCAGCATGAACGGTGCAAGGAAAGCACCTGCCAGTGCACCCCAAGAGATACCCATCAACTGGGCTATAAAGGTCGGAGGATTCAGTGCGATAAGCAAAGAAATCGCAATGAAGAACATGATGAGGACTCGCATCACGACCACCTTACGGCGCTCAATCTTCTCAGCCACGATATCGTCGATGGTACCATCCTCGACCTCACC
>JAEEGL010046795.1_pt1 | contig 15649 bp, 15 predicted proteins | sample 9134231 | NCBI WGS metagenome assembly JAEEGL01 (sample SAMN16246548, study PRJNA631951) | gut metagenome | biome: gut microbiome; feature: rumen; material: fiber-attached | host: Bos | place: Iran: Karaj | collected 2018-10
AACAGTGTTGAGATACTACGGCTTCTCCGCTGTGCGCCATTCGTTCCAGAGGATGGCAGGACGGATCACCTCATCACAGCAGAAAGTAACGTTTTGCGTTTTCAAAACAGATGCCCTCGACGATGGTTTTCAGCTGCTTCGGGTCGTTGGGATATTCCCCGTTCTCCACCCAGCTGCCGATCAGGTCACAGAGGATGCGGCGGAAATACTCATGCCGCGCGTAACTGAGAAAGCTGCGGCGATCGCTTCGCCGCCCAGCGCCTTGATCTCTTCTACCACAGTCTCTGCCTTGGAGAGCGTGCGGTTGAGCACGGCCACCTTTGCCCCGCAAAGGGCCAACGCCTTGCAGAATTCGCGGCACAGGATGCCCGCGCCGCCGGTGACCACGGCGACTTTGTTGGATAAATCCGGCTTGTACGGAAGATTCATGTACATACTCCTTTTCGCATTTACGCGTTATAGCTGGTCGAGGCGGTGTCACCGCCGTGGCCGGTCCAGTTAGTATGGAAGAATTCGCCTCTTGGCGCGTCGATGCGCTCATAGGTGTGAGCGCCGAAGTAGTCCCGCTGCGCCTGCAGGAGGTTTGCCGGAAGGTTCTCACAGGTGTAGCCGTCGAACCAACTCAACGCGGAAGAGAAGGCAGGCATCGGGATGCCGAGTTTCACCGCGCAGGCCACTACCTCCCGCCAGGCGGGGAGCAAGGCGCACATGGTCTCGTGAAAATATTCGTCCAGCAGCAGATTTTCAAGTGCCGGTTCCTTGTCAAAGGCCTCCTTGATCTTGCCGAGGAAGCGGCTGCGGATGATACAGCCGCCGCGCCACATAAGGGCAATGCCGCCGTAGTTGAGATTCCAGCTGTTGGTCTTCGCCGCAGCGCGCATCAGGGCATAGCCCTGGGCATAGGAGACGATCTTGCTGGCATAAAGCGCCTTGCGGATACACTCGATAAAAGCCGATTTATCTCCATCAAAAGTCGGGATCTCACGGGCATAAAGCTTTGCTGCGGTCACTCGCTCATCTTTGAGCGCGGAGAGGCAGCGCGCATAGACGGCCTCCGTAATCAGCGTCAAGGGAATGCCTTCGTCCAGCGCGCTGACGCTCGTCCACTTGCCGGTGCCCTTCTGACCGGCGCGGTCGAGGATCTTCTCCACGGTGACCTCTCCATATTCCTGGTGGGCAAGAATGTCTGAGGTGATCTCGATGAGATAGCTGTCAAGCTCGGTCTTGTTCCAGGCGGCAAATACCTCGTGCATCTCCCCGCTCGTCATGCCGAGGCCGTCGCGCATGAGCTGATAGGTCTCGCAGATGAGCTGCATGTCACCGTACTCGATGCCGTTGTGCACCATCTTGACGAAGTGACCCGCGCCGTTTTCCCCGACCCAGTCGCAGCAGGGGGAGCCGTTCTCCACTTTGGCGCAGATGGCCTGGAAGATGGGCTTGACATGCTCCCACGCGGCCGGTGAGCCGCCGGGCATCATGGAAGGCCCCTTCAGTGCGCCTTCCTCTCCGCCGGAAACGCCGCAGCCCACATAGAGCATTCCCTTGCTCTCCACGTAAGCGGTGCGGCGGACGGTGTCGGGATAGTGGCTGTTGCCGCCGTCGATGAGAATATCTCCCTCCTCCAATAGAGGGAGGAGCTGCTCGATGAGCGCGTCCACCGCAGCGCCCGCCTTGACCATCATGAAGATCTTCCGGGGCTTTGCAAGCGCTTTTACCAGTTCTTCGGGGCTGTGGCAGCCGATGAAACTTTTCTCGGCGGCCCGGCCGGAAATGAACTTATCCACCTTTTCCGTACTGCGGTTGTAGACCGCGACCGTGAAGCCCTTCGACTCCATATTCATGGCCAGATTCTCGCCCATGACGGCGAGGCCGATTAATCCGATCTCTGCTTTTTTCATCTTTGTACCCTCGCATTTCCCGCATAGATGTCCCAGACCTGTTTTTCATCCGCGGGCTCGGCGTAGTCGTTGAGGCTGGAGGCCGCCAGTACGCCGCTGGCCCAGCCGAACTGCAGCCACTTTTCCGGCTCCCAGCCGGAGAGCACACCATAGAGCAGGCCGCCGGAGAAACCGTCCCCGCCGCCGATGCGATCCATCACCGGGATGGGCCGGGGCTCTTCCACGAACCAGTCCCCGTCGGCGCAGAGGATCGCGCCCCAGAGGTGTTCGTTGGCAGAGATCACCTGACGAAGGGTGGTGGCACAGGCTGCAGCCCCGGGGTATTTCTCCCTCACCTGGCCGATCATGGCCTTGAAGCTCTCAATCTTGGCAGAAAGGTCCTTGCCGCCGGCCTCCGGCCCGGTGAAGCCCAGGCAAAGCTGGAAGTCCTCCTCATTGCCGATCAGGATATCGGCCAGCGAGGCGATGCGGTGGAAGGCCTCGCGCAGCTCCTCCTCCCGACCATTCCAGAAGGTGGCGCGGTAGTTGAGATCAAAGCTGATCAGCGTTCCGCTTTCCTTGGCGACCTCGGCCAGGCGAAGGCAGGTCTCGGTGGTCTCGGGGCTCATGGCGGCGATCAAGCCCGACAGATGCAGGATCCCCACACCCTCAGTGCCGAAGATGCGTTCCAGGTCAAAGTCTTCGGGGCGGATCGTGCGACCCACCTCGCCGGCCCGATCGTTCCACACACGCGGGGCGCGCAGGCCAAAGCCGGAGTCGGCGATGTTGAACTGGTGGCGATAGCCCCAGGGGCCGCCCTGCGGCAGGTCGAGGCCCTCAAAGGCGATATTCCGCGCACGCAGCTGCGCCTTGATGAAGGCCGCGACAGGGCTGCCCTCGACGAATTTGGTCATGGCCAGGCAAGGCCTTCCCAGAGAAGAGGCCACGTTCAGCACGTTGGTCTCAGCGCTGGTAGCCTGCATAGTAAACTGATTGCTGTTGTGCACCGCCATGCGGTCGGCGGATGTGATGCGCACACCCATACTGGTCACGCAGGCAAGCGCGTACCTTGCGTTTTTTTTGATCTGAAGTTCCATTTTCGGTTTCCTCCGCCTTTTTGGTTGATTCATTATATAAAACAAAGACAGAAAAAAACATATCTCTGTTTGTTGCATACATTACCTTTCTTGCGGTAAAATAAAAAAGAACGGGGGGATGCTTCTTGAAGAAAAAGCTGCGCAGCGAATTCAACAGCCGGCAATACATGCTCTCGAAGGATTTCGAGCTCTACTACTACAGCGACCTGCATTTCTCCTCTGTCGGCAGCCACAGTCATCCCTATACCGAGATCTATCTCTTCTGCGAAGGCCAAGTGGACATGGAGATCGAGGGACGCCGCCATTCGCTGCAACCCGGGGACGTGCTGGTACTGCCTCCGGGCGTCACGCATACGGCCCAGGTCCGCATCGGGAACGAGCCCTATCGCCGCTTCGTTTTCTGGATCAGTGAGGATTTTTGTGAAGCCCTGCGCGCTGAGTCGACGGATTACCTTTATCTCTTTGACCACGTCCGGGCAAAGAAGGAGTACGTGTACCCTACGGATACGCTGGAATTCAACAGCCTGCGCAGCAAGCTCTTTCAGATCCTGGAGGAGCTGCATACCGACCGATTCGGTCGGGACATCCGGATCGGCCTCGGTCTGCGGGATCTTCTGCTGTCGCTGAACCGCAGTGTCTGGCAAAGAAAACACGACCGCTCAAAGAAAGAAAGCCGTTCCAGCTTCCAGGCGGTCACGGACTATATTGCCGGCCACTTGGACGCCGATCTCAGTCTGGACGCTCTGAGCCGGGCGCTGTTCCTGAGTAAATTCTACATCTCCCATCTGGTCCAGGAAAACACTGGCCTGTCTCTTCATCGGTACATCACGAAAAAGCGCCTGGCCGCCTGCGTGGACGCCATGCAGGGAGGGGAAAAGATTGCGGACTGCTGCGCCAGGTTTGGCTTTTTGAATTACTCCAGCTTCTACCGCGCCTTTCTCAAGGAATACAAGTGCCCGCCCACCGTCTATCTGCAGGAGCGTCTGTCCTCTGCCGAAGCGGAAGCGCACTTCTCCGAATGAAAGAATCACGCCCGCCGGTAAACCCGGCGGGCGTATGTTATCTGATTATTCTGTATAGTTTCCAATGAAAGTGAGGCTCTCCTTCGGCGCCTTTTCCGGCTCTTGGTTGGGGACGAAGGAAGACGCACTCACCGGCTTGCCGACGCTCTCCACCATCACGCATCATGTGCTGCGGCATACCTTTTGCACCAACATGCAGCAGGCCGGAGAAAAGCTTGATGCACTGGTGAACAGCTACGGAGTTTCCAGTTTCCTGTAAGTCAGGAAGCCTGTGCGTTTTACCGGATCCGAAAACCGGGGCAGCCTCAGGGGCTGTCCCGGTTTTTTATTTCTCAGGATACACATAAGAATATTTTCACTTTTCAGGAATACCCCCTTTACTGTCCGTTTTATTGGACAGAAAAGGGGGTATGCTTAATTCATAAGCCCCGAACGGACACGAAGACAGGAGGAAAGAAAATGGAACATGCATTGATTGTGATTGCAGTGATGGACCTTGTCCCGATCGTGATCGGCGCGGTGAGCACGGCGGTCCGCGAAGGAAAGAAGCGCTCGGAACCACAGAGGGCCGGGTGAGATAAGAAAAGGAGGAAAACAGGAATGAACAAAACAAACGAAGGCTTGCCGGAGCTGATCGGCGGGCTGCTGAGAAAAGGGGAAAAGATGCTTCTCACCGGCCCGCGCTTTGCCGGCAAGAGCCAGCTGCTGATCGAACTGGCGGCCGCATTCGCCATCGGTGCGGACTGGGCCGGTCTTCGCTGCACGAAGAGCCGGGCGTTCTACGTGAACCTGCAGATGGACGGCACCTCGTGCATAAACCGGTTCCAGAACGTTTTTGAAAAGAAGGGACTTGCTCCCGAAAATGACAGCGGCCTTTCCATGTGGCACCTGCGCGATTATGCGGAAACGATGGAGGCGCTGGCCCCTTCCCTCATCAGCATGGCAAAGGGCCTGCGCAGCGATGTGATCATCCTGGATCAGATCGAGGATGTCTTTTCCGGCAGCCTGCGGAACGAAAAGGATGTCGCCGCCTTCTGCGCGCAGCTTGAGAAGATCATCCGGGAGACGGGCGCTGCGGTGATCTGCTGCGCCGCGGATCCGAAGATCTATCCCGCTAATGCCGGACTGCAGGACTACCGCATCGGCAGTGACGTGTTCGGCCCGGAGGGAGACTGTTTCCTGCATCTTTCCCCGCAGGGATCTCTCTGGAGGCTGGAAGGGGAAAGAAAGGACGGACTGCCCTTTGCGGTCGACCTCTGCTATGCCTGGCCGGTGCATGCCGTTGCGGCCGGAAAGGAGGCGTGAGCAATGGAGCAGTCGAAACGCTATGATTTTGATTTTCCGGAGCCCTTCCCACATCCGAGAGAAAGCAAACTGCCGCCGCCTTTCGTGTGGACCAACGACTTCACGGATTTCCCCGAGCCTCCCGAAGCGATGATCGAGGGCATCCTGCGCAAAGGACACAAGATGCTTCTCGCAGGCCCGAGTAAGGTGGGGAAGAGCTATCTGCTGCAGGAGCTCTGCATCGCCCTTGCGGACGGCCGGGAGTGGCTCGGCTTCAAATGCCGGAAGAGCAGGGTGGCCTATGTGAATCTGGAGATCGATGAATACAGCTGCATGAACCGGGTCAGGGAGATCTACGCGGCAATGGGCAGCCAACTGGAGACGGAAGGAAATCTTTCGATCATGAATCTCGCCGGCCATACAGATTCGCTGGATAAGATGAGTACGGATCTGATCAGCGATATCCAATATTACGGCTATGAACTGGTCGTGCTGGACCCGGCCTACAAGATCCTCATGGGAGACGAGAACAACGCGACCGAGATGAGCCGGTTCTTCGGGGAGCTGGACAAGATCTGCAAGAAGACGGGAGCGGCGGTGATCCTGTGCCACCACCACAGCAAGGGGTATCAGGGGAACAAACGGTCCATGGACCGGGCAAGCGGCAGCGGGGTGTTCGCGCGCGATCCGGATGCGATCGTTGACCTGCTGGAGGTGTCGTCGAAAAATGAGGAGGGAACCGTCCTGAGACTGGAATTCTCCCTGCGAGAGTTCGCTGCGCCGCAGCCGTTCAACATCGTGTTCCGGTATCCGCTCCATTACCGTATGACGGAAGCGGAGACCGGGGACGATCCGGAAAAAGGCGGAGGACGGATAACGAAAGAGGAACGAAAAGCGAGACTGGATAAAGCCTATGATGCATTGAAAACAGCTGATGGTCTTGCCTCGATCAACGACATGGCGGATTTCGCTAAAGTGACGAGACAGACCATCAAAAAAGATGTAAATGAGTTTCCGGAAGAATACGAATGTTATCACGGTTACGTCAAAAGAAAGGTCCACTGGGAAGAATTGATGGACGAATGAAAATGAAACGGTTTCATATATGAAAGCGAATCACTTTCATTTATGAAAATGAAAGCATCTCCTATATAAAAGTAACTTTCATTTTCATTTCTATGCTCATCTTTTTGAAAGTGAAAGGAATAGTAAGGACTATTCCTTTCACTTTCAAAAAACAGGATGAGCTGTCCCTGAAGCGGCAAGCTTTTATCGGACACGGAGGGGGAACTGTCGTGTCGGAATAAAGGCTTACCGTACAAACGTGCCGAATAAAAACCAAAACACCGCTGATTTTCTTCAAAATCAACGGTGTTATGTGGCACGCGATAAGGGATTCGAACCCCTGACCTTCTGGTCCGTAGCCAGACGCTCTATCCAGCTGAGCTAATCGCGCATGTTCTTGAACGCGCTCAAGTATATTAGCACAGCTTTGCTGAAAATGCAACTGTTTTTTGCAAATCGCCGGGAGGAACAGAGGGCTTTTTCATTGTGGGAAAATGGCGGCTGTGGTATAATCAGAAAAAAGAGTACTGGAGGCAGGAGATGAGTGTAAAAATACTGGCGGTAGGGGATGTCTGCGGGACTCCCGGGCTGGAATTTCTGGAGAAAAAGCTTAAGGAGATCCGCCAGGAAAAAGAGATCGCCTTCGTCGTGGTGAACGGAGAAAACGCCAATGTGGTCGGTGTTACACCCCGGCAGTGTGATGCCATATTCCGCGCAGGGGCGGACGTGATCACCCTGGGAAACCACACCTGGACCCGAACCGAGATGCAGCCGTATCTTGCGGAGCGGAGAAAGATCCTTCGCCCTGCCAATTACGGGCCGCAGTGCCCGGGAAGAGGCGTCGGCGTGTTCAAAACGGAATTCGGCAGCGTGTGTGTGGTGAATCTTCTGGGGAGATTCACACTGGACAATAATACCGATAATCCCTTTGTTCTGGCGGACAGCATCCTGGCAGATACGGAGGGAAAAATCATTCTGGTGGACTTTCATGCGGAAGGGACCAGCGAAAAGCGGGCCATGGGATATATGCTGGCCGGGAAGGCTTCTGCGGTATGGGGAACGCATACGCATGTGCAGACATCGGACGCCTGTGTCCTTGAAGGCGGTACCGGCTATATCACGGACCTTGGAATGACCGGAGCGGCAGAATCCGTGCTCGGGATCGATATCGATCAGAGCATCGGAAAGTTCATGGGGGATCCGCCCAGACGCTATGAGTCGGGAAAAGGAGCCTGTGTACTGGAAGGCTGTATTTTCGAAATCGATCCGGCGACAGGTCGCTGCCTTTCGGCGGAAGGAGTGCGGATACGATGAGCAGGCTGAAGATCCTTCATGCTGCGGATTTCCATCTGGATACGCCCTTCGAGGGGATCCCGGAGGAGAAAGCCCTGCAGAGACGCAGGGAACAGAGGGAGCTGCTGCTTTCACTGACTGAACTGGCCCGCCGGGAGCATGCGGATCTGATCCTGCTGCCGGGAGATCTCCTGGATGGAGAAAAGAACAGTTTCGAAACGGAAAGCACCCTGCTGAGAGCGCTCGGGAGTGTTTCCTGCCCGGTGGTCATCGCACCGGGAAACCATGATTATTACACAGAGAAAAGCCTGTGGGCCAGACTGAAGTTTCCGGATAATGTTTTCATTTTCAGGACGGATGCCATACAGACGCTGGAGCTGGAGGAGATCGGCGTCCGGGTGTTCGGAGCGGCATATACCGATCGGTCCTGCAGACCGCTTCTGGAAGGGTTCCATGCCGAGAAATACCCGGGTACACTGAATCTGCTCTGCCTGCATGCGGAGGTGGACGCAAAGGACAGCCGGTACTGCCCGGTCAGTTCCGCCCGTCTTGCCGGGAGCGGCATCGATTATGCAGCATTCGGGCATGTCCACAGGGCGTCCGGACTCCTTCGTTCCGGGGACACCTGGTACTCATGGCCGGGCTGCCCGGAAGGGCGGGGCTTTGATGAAACGGGCGAGCGTTTTGTAAACCTGGTCGAGATCGAGCGGGAGACGGGACAGGCGGAACTGAGGCCCGTCAGCATCGGGATGCGCCGCTACGAGATCCTCCGGGTCGATATCAGTGAGAATGAGCCACTTCTGGCCATCCATGCACAGCTCCCGGAAAACACGGAAAAGGATATCTACCGGATCATCCTGACGGGAGAGACCGAATCGGCACCGGATACGGCCGCGATCCAGAACAGCCTGGAGAGTCTGTTCTTCCACCTGCAGGTCCGGGATGAAACGAGACCGCGCAGAGATATCTGGGAAAAGACCGGTACGGATACCCTTCGAGGGATCTTTCTGGCCAAATGCCGGAAGCAGTATGATGCCGCCGGTTCCGAAGAGGAGAAGACGCTCATTGAAATGGCAGTTCGGTATGGCCTCGCCGCTATGGAAAACAGGGAGGAGGTTTAGGGAAGATGGAGATCCGGTCAATGACCGCGTCTTTCGGAAAACTCGAGAACGAAACGCTGCATTTCCATGAGGGACTGAATATCCTCCATGCACCGAACGAAAGCGGAAAATCCACCTGGTGCGCGTTTATCCGGGCGATGCTCTACGGCATTGAGACCTCGGAACGGGCCAGAAACGGGTTTATTCCGGATAAACAGCGGTATGCTCCGTGGTCCGGTGCTCCCATGGAAGGAGAAATGAAGCTTATCTCCGACCGCTGTGACATCACCATCCAGCGAACAACAAAAACTCCCGGAGCACCAATGCGGGAATTCCGGGCGGTATATAGCGGAACGAACACCGAGGTGGAAGGACTCAACGGAAAGAATGCCGGTGAACTGCTCACCGGAGTCTCCCGGGAAGTCTTCCGGCGCAGTGCCTTCATCGAACAGGGCGGGATATCCGTCACGGGCGGGCCGGAAGTGGAGAAGCGGATCAGTTCGATCGTATCTACCGGCGAGGAGACGACCAGTTTTTCCGAAGCCGATGAAAAACTGAAGAGCTGGATGCGAAAGCGCCGCTATAACCGGAACGGAGAACTCCCGGAAATCGAAGCAAGGCTGGACGAAGCGAACCGGGAGCTCGAAACAGCCCGTGACGGGGCGGAGAAACTCGCGGAGATGGAAACACAGCTGGAGAACTGCACGGCCGAGTGCAGGAGACTGGAAACAGAGCTCACCGAAGCACGCAGAAAACAGCGAAAAAGCGCAATGGACCGGCTCGGCAGGGCCGATCAGGAACTGGAGGCGCGAAGGAAAACGCTGGAGGAGTATTCCTCTCTGCTGGCCGGGCAGAAACAGCAGCTGCGGACCTCCCGGTTCGGAACGATGGACCGCGGAGAAGCGGAAGCCCGGACAGCGGCGGATATTGAACGGTATAATCGGCTCGAAGCGGAGGCGGAAGGGAAAAAGACGGTTTCACCGGTCCTGTTCATCCTTCTCCTGGCTTTGGCAGCGGTCTGTGCTGCTCTGTATATGGTGAAAGATACAGTGTGGCTGATGGTCGCCGCAGCATGCTTCCTGATTCCGGGGATCTGGTTTGCGATGGCTGCCCTGAAAGCAAGGAATTCGCTGAGAGATGCCCGGGAGGAGCAGGCTCAGATCCTGCGGAACTATGCAGCGGAAGACCTGGACGAGATCCGGATGCTGGAGGAAGAACAGCGACAGCTCTTTGACACGCTGCAGGAGACGGAGAAAAAGGTGAGAGCTGCCGGAGAAGCCTATAACCGCGCGAGGGAGGCACAGATGCAGATGCGGCAGAATGTCGTGACGGCACTGGACTTCTCGGCGGAAGGCGTAGGAGAGGCAGCTGCTTTGACGGCGCAGCTCGAAACCGCCCGGCAGCAGAAGACGCATCTCGAAAGCGAGCTGTCCCGGCTGCGCGGCCGCCTGGAAAACCTTGGGGACAGCGTGGCGGTCGAGAGCAGCATCCGCTATCTGGAAGAGAGATACGAGATCGTGAATCAGGAGTATGAGGCGCTGGATCTGGCAGAGAAGCTGCTCCGCGAGGCGGACGGAGAGATCCAGAGCCGCTTTGCTCCGCAGCTGGGAAAGCTGGCCGCCGAGTATATGTCTGTACTCACCGGCGGACGGTATGACGAGGTGCTGATCGCGAGGGACTTTTCGGCGATGACCCGCCGCAGCGGTGACAGCGTGGCACGGGATTCGGGATATCTGAGCACCGGAACGCTGGACCTGCTGTATCTTGCCGTAAGGCTTGCCGTGTGTGAACTGGCGCTTCCGGAAGGAGAAAACTGCCCCCTGATCCTGGACGATGCGCTCGTAAATCTGGATGAGGAACGTACAGGGCAGGCACTGAAACTCCTGGCAGAGATCGCCAGAAGCAGACAGGTGATCCTGTTCACATGCAGGGAAATCGGATAAAAAAACCGGGCGGGATGCATTTCAGCATCCCGCCCGGCCGGCAGATTGCAGAGGAATCAGAGACTGAAAATCGAATCGTCGTTTTCGATCCAGTCACTTACGGGGATCGTTCTGTATTCGGTCGGACTGATCCGGATCACGATCTTGTCGATCCCGGCATTGATGATCTGCCGTTTGCACATGGAGCAGGACATGGCATCCGGAAGAAGTTCGTTCGTCCGGGCATCGCGCCCGACAAGATAGATCGTTGCACCGATCATATCGCGGCGGGAAGCGGAAATGATGGCGTTGGCTTCCGCGTGGACGCTCCGGCAGAGTTCATAACGCTCACCGGAGGGGATCCGGAGTTTTTCGCGGGTGCATTCTCCAATGTCGGAGCAGTTGCGGCGCCCGCGCGGAGCTCCGTTGTAACCGGTTGAGATGATTTCATCGTTGCGTACAATGATGGCTCCGTATTTCCGGCGAAGACAGGTCGAGCGCTCCAGCACGGAATCGGCGATATCAAGATAGTAATTCTGTTTACTGGTCCTGTTGTCCATAATAATGCCCCCGAAAAGGAAGAATGTATATACTATACACGAAAAGGGAGAGGGCGGTCAATAAGCAGTGGAATTTTACGGGACAATGTGATAATATGCTTGCCATGACAACGAAGAATTACCAGAAGGAACTGGAAAAGATCATACGGGAACAGGGAGAACACCGGCCGAAACTCCTGCTCCACAGCTGCTGCGGGCCGTGCTCCAGCGCAGTCCTGGAAGTCCTTGTGAAGCATTTTGAAGTCACAGTCCTCTGGTATAATCCGAATCTGTATCCGGAGAGCGAATTCCGGAAAAGACTGGATACAATGAAGGAACTGCTGGAAAAAAACGGCTTGGGCGAAACGGTCCGTCTCCGGATCGAAGACTGGGCAAATGAAGACTTTTCTGCCAGAGTGCAGGGACTGGAAAAGGAACCCGAGGGAGGAAAACGCTGCGAGCAGTGTTTCCGGCTCCGTCTCATGAAAACAGCGGAGATCGCTGAGCGGGACGGCTTTGATTATTTCTGCACTACTCTCACGGTCTCACGGTTTAAAAATGCGGAACTGATCAACCGTATCGGGGAGGAAACCGCGCAATCCTTCCATGTGGCATGGCTTCCGTCCGACTTCAAGAAGCGCGGCGGAGAAGAACGGTCGCAGGTGCTGAGCCGGCAGTACGGACTGTATCGTCAGAATTACTGTGGATGTCAGTATTCTCTGCAGAACCGCGGAAATAACGGATAAAACAATTATACGAACAAGTTCTGATGCGCAGGTTTCCACACCCTGCGTGCGCCGACGGGCCGGATCAAAAAATGGAGCTGAGTTTTATGCGCAGCTTTCGGGATCCTCCGCGGCAGAATAAAAAATGGAGGGTTCCTGAATGAACACACAGAAAAACCACAGCAGACTTCTGAAGATCACCACATCAGCCGTTATAGCGGCCGTCTATGCAGCACTTACCATTCTGCTGGCACCGATCAGCTACGGCGCAGTTCAGTTTCGCGTCTCGGAGGCCCTTACTGTCCTGCCGTTTCTGATGCCCGGGACGGTCTGGGGAATATTTGCGGGCTGTGTTATTGCAAATCTCTACACAGGAAGTGTGCTTGATATCGTATTCGGTTCGCTTGCGACGCTTCTGGCGGGTTTGCTTACCGCCTGGTTCGGCCGCAGGGGAAATACGATCAAGAACAGACTTCTCGGCTGCCTGATGCCGGTGCTTTTCAACGCGGTCATAGTCGGCGCAGTCCTCACCTGGGGATATGGGGTCCAGGCATTCAGCAGTCCGCTTGCCTCTTATGGATTCAATGCGCTTACAGTGGGTCTGGGTGAAATGGGCGTGCTGTATCTGATCGGGTATACTCTGCTGCGTCAGCTGCCGAAAATCAAAGCTTTCCGTGAATTTGTCGAACGCGTCAACCGCTCATAAATACTGCTGAACAGGAGAAAAAGACGATAGTCATGAAAGTCAGAAAAGCGATCATACCGGCGGCAGGCCTTGGAACGAGACTGCTGCCGAATACCAAGAGCATTCCGAAGGAAATGCTTCCGCTGGTGGACAAACCGGTCATCCAGTATATCGTGGAAGAAGCTGTATCTGCCGGAGTGGAGCAGATCCTGATCATCACGAACCGCGGGAAGTCGCCGATCGAGGATTATTTTGACTATGCCCCGGATCTGGAGGAACGCCTTCTTGCGGATGGAAAGGAAAAAGATGCGGAGATCGTTCACAGGGTCGCGGACATGGCGGATGTGCTGTTTCTCCGGCAGAAAGAGACAAAGGGTCTGGGACATGCCGTATGGAGAGCAAAGAGCTTCGTGGGGGACGAACCCTTTGCTGTTCTCCTCGGAGATGACATCATGCTCGGGAAAAAGCCGGTGCTCAAACAGCTGGTCGAGGCAGCAGAGACAAATGACTGCAGTGCAGTGGCAATCCATGAAGTCCCGGACGAACTGATCGTCAAATATTCTTCGGTCCTTCTTGAAGAAAAGCTCTCTGACAGAGTATACCGGATCGGGGATATGAATGAAAAACCGGCACTTGAGGAGAAGTTTTCCAATTATGCGATCCTCGGCCGGTATGTGCTGACGTCCTCCATCTTTGATATTCTCGCACACACCGCGCCTGGCAGGAACAACGAGATTCAGCTGACGGACGGCATGAAGGAACTCGTGCGGCACGAAAGGATGTGCGGAGTGGATTTCGAAGGGCGTCGTTATGATACGGGCAACCTGAAAGGATATCTTGAAGCCATCATCGAGTTCGCACTGCAGAATGAGGAAGCAGGGGACTGGCTGAAACAGTATATCTTGGAAAAGGCACAAAGCTTTGCCGATTGACAAAGCCGGCCTGAGGGATTATAATCCGTTCGAAAAGTGAATGCAGGGGTGCTGGGTGGTCCCGGCTGAGACGGAGCGAAGCGAAGCTCCGGTACCCTTATACCTGATCCGGATAATGCCGGCGTAGGAAGAGGCAATAAGATTATTCGGCAGGTCTGCATCCAACAGGACCTGCCGTTATTATTTCTTGAACCAAACAGGGAGGACTTGACCATGAACAGAAGCAATTCACATAAGAGACTGCTTTGCCTTGCAGAATGCGCAGTATTCGTCGCACTTTCTCTGGCATTGAGCTATCTCAAAATACCGATCGGATTCAGCTTCGGCGGATTCGGAGGATCGATCGATCTCGTGATGATCCCGCTGATCATCCTGGCATTCCGCTGGGGACTTGGCTGGGGCCTCGGTGCCGGACTCGTTTTCGGGACGCTGAAATTCTTTTTTGCCGGAGGATCGGCCGTAAATTGGCAGTCTATGCTGCTGGATTACAGCGTGGCCTATATGTTCGTTGGATTCGCCGGCCTTCTGAGACTGAAAAAAGGAAAAATGTGGCTTGCGGCAGTGATCGGGTGCGTTGGGCGTTTTCTGATCCATTTTGTGAGCGGGATAACGATTTATGCCATGTATATGGAGGATATTTTCGGCCTTCCGATGACGAATACATGGGTGTATTCCGCTCTCTACAACGGCTCATACATGCTGCCGAATACGATTCTTGCCGTGCTTGCCTGTCTCCTGCTGGAGAATCTCCTGAAAAAACCGCTCTATAAAGGCTTTGAATAGGATATAACGAAAGAACATCCCGGAAGTCCCACGGACTTCCGGGATATTCTTTTTCCGAATCAGGAAACGGGAGTATAGGTCATATACCAGACGGTCTGGCCTTCTTCCAGACCGGAGATGATCTCCACCCAATCCCCGTCAGAGACACCGGCCGTTATGGATACGGGATCGATCAGGGAATCTGCCTTGGAGTCAAATCCGGTATACACGAAGTTTGCCGAACCGCGGTCCTGAACAGCTGCAGCGGGCAGGGCGAGGACCGGACCCGAACTGCGGATCCGGATGTCTACAGAAGCATTCATGCCCGCGAGCATGCTTGATGTGCAGGGAAGTTCCACCGTGACGGTAAATTTGCTGCTTCCGCCGCTGTTGGTGCCCGCAGCGGCGATCTGTGTCACCGTGCCGGCAAACACCTCACCGGGAAGGGCGTCCAGCGTGACTTCGGCACTCATGCCTTTCTGATACTGCAGGATGTCCAGCTCATCAGCGGCAAGAAGGATCTTCATGGTTTCCTGAGGAGTGACGGAAGCGATCAGCTTCCCTTCCAGGGGAAACAGGTCGTCTTCGGCCTTGGGGGCGGGGAAAAACGCGCTGAAATCCGGAAGCTGGAACGAAGGAAAGCTGAATGATGAAGCCAGTTCCGTATGCCCGATATAGATCAGCCGGCTGAAGGTCTGTTCTCCTTCTCCGAAGGTGATGCGGACGAATACGTCTCCGCTCTGGATCTGTTCTACGGCACTGCCGTCCAGCTTCCGGGCACCGGAAAGATCCAGGGGAACTTCCTGCGCGTTCAGAAGCAGCGTCTGGGCAAGACCGGTGAACATGCTCAGGATGTCCATGTCTTCCGATTCCAGATGGACAGGAGCGGCTTTCCCCAGCGTGATTCCGTTTTCATCCACGGAGGTCACCATCAGCAGTTCCGAGGAAACCGGGGGCGTCTCCGGTTCCGTCTCGGCCGGATCGCCATCTGCCAGCAGAATGATGCCGGAAGACGGAGAAGAGGAAAGACCGGAAGCGGCGGTTTCGTCAATGCCGGAAATCAGCCCTGCACATGGAGCGGTGATCTCGCCGGAACGGGCGATCTGCAGCAGTTCCTGCAGCAGGTCTTCGTATTCACGATGCTTCTGGGAAAGCTGTTCCCGCTTTGTTCCCCCGGCATCGCGGATACGGAGAAGAACGGAGCCTTTCCGGATCTGCTGCCCTTCCTTCAGAGAGACGGACTGCACCGTCCCGTCTGTATAGAGGATCCGCAGAGGACTGTGGACCTGCAGCATGCCGCTTCCGAGCTCTGAGCCGTCCGGAGCCAGAATCACCGCCGGCTCATC
>JAEEGL010963768.1_pt1 | contig 15649 bp, 15 predicted proteins | sample 9134231 | NCBI WGS metagenome assembly JAEEGL01 (sample SAMN16246548, study PRJNA631951) | gut metagenome | biome: gut microbiome; feature: rumen; material: fiber-attached | host: Bos | place: Iran: Karaj | collected 2018-10
ATTGTAAAAAATATAAATTTAATTCGCTTAAAATACTTGATTTATTTGCACCTTTTATGTTAATAGCTCAAGCAATTGGAAGATGGGGAAATTTCTTTAATGGAGAAGCTTATGGATCTATTACTACTTATGAAAGATTAAAAGAATTATTAGTACCAGAATTTGTTATTAAAGGTATGTACATTAATGGATATTATAATTTACCTATGTTCTACTTCGAATCTATTTGGTGTATTATAGGTGCGATTATCTTATTAATTATTAGAAGGATTAAAAAGATTAAAGTAGGTCAAATCGGTGCTTTATATATGATGTGGTATTCATTTGGAAGATTTTTTATAGAAAGATATAGAACTGATAGTCTTTTAATAGGTAATATAAGAGTAGCTCAATTAGTAAGTATAATTTTATTTATAACAGGATTAGTATTATTTATAGTACAAGCTCGTAAGAAGAATGAAGATAATTTATATAATAAAGTTGATAAGTAAAGGAGAGTGTAAATATGTATGATGTTATTGTAATCGGTATGGGACCAGCTGGTATGAGCGCAGCAATATATGCTAAAAGAAGTGGACTTAATGTCTTAATGTTAGAAAAAGAAACACCAGGTGGGATGATAACTAAAACAAATGTAGTAAGTAATTATTTGGGATATGAGCCTTTAGGTGGCCCAGAACTTGCAACTAAAATGTTTTTTCATACTCAAGAGCAAGAAGTTCCATATAGAATGGAAGAAGTAGAAGATATAATTGTTGAAGATGATAAAAAAATAGTTGTTACTACTGAAGAAGCTTATGAAACAAAAGCTATTATTATTTGTGGAGGAAGACATCCTAAAAAATCAAATCTTGAAAATGAAAGTGAGTTTGTTGGTAAAGGAGTAAGTTATTGTGCTATTTGTGATGCTCCTTTATATAAAGGTAAAACAGTTGCTGTTTTAGGAGGCGGTAACTCTGCATTTGAAGAAGGAATTTATTTAGCAGGATTTGCTAAGAAAGTATATATATTAAATAGAAGTGAAAATGTAAGAGCAGATGAAGTATTACAAGAAAAAGCTAAAGAAAAAGGCAATATAGAGGTATTATTAAATACAAACGCTAAAAAAATAGTAAGTGATAATAATGTTGTAAAATCTATTATATTAGAAGATGATAGTAAACTTGATGCTGATGGAGTATTTGTATATGTTGGATATGAACCAACAACAGGATATTTATCTAAATTAGGTATTCTTACTGAAGATAATTATATTGAAGTAGATAGTGATATGAGAACTAAAATAAAGGGAATATATGCAGCAGGAGATATAATTAAAAAGAATCTATATCAAATAGTAACTGCTACATCTGAAGGAGCAATAGCTGCCACTACTGCTAAAAGGGAATTAAAAGATTTATAAAATTATGATATAATACAATTTGTTTTGGAGGCATTATGTTAGTATATGGTAAAAATGTATTAAGAGAATTATTAAATAGTAACACTATTATTAATAAAATTATTTTATCTGATAATTTTAATGATAAAGAATTACTTAATTTAATTAATAAAAAGAAACTAAATCTTTTTTATGATAAAAAAGATAAATTAGATAAATTATGTAATAATAATTCTCAAGGAGTTGTTATTTATATTAAAGATAATTTTTATGTGGATTTTAAAGATATATTAAATGATAATAAATCTGATTTTATAGTAATACTTGATCATATAGAAGACCCACACAATTTTGGTGCTATTATTAGAACTAGCGAATGTGCAGGTGTTAACTACATAATAATTCCTAATAAAGGTAGTGTAGAAGTAAACTCTACTGTAATGAAAACATCAGCAGGGGCTCTTACTAATACTAAGATATGTGTAGTTGCTAATTTAAATAATACAATAGAAATGTTAAAAAAGAATAATTACTGGGTAGTTGGAACAGATGCAAATGGGGAAGATTATACTAAAATTAATTATGAAGGAAAAGTTGCCTTAGTAATTGGAAGTGAAGGATATGGCCTTAAAGAAATGGTTAGAAGAAATTGTGATTTTGTAGCTTCAATCCCAATGAAGGGTAAAGTTAATAGTTTAAATGCTTCTGTTGCAGCTGGCATAATGATATATGAAGTAGTAAAGACAAGGAAGTAATATATGGAATATGATGAAATAAATGATAATGAATTACTATTTTTAGTGTCTGAATCTAATGAAGAAGCTAGATCTGAACTTGTTAAGAAATACACTGGTATAGTTCATAAAATTGCTTTTAAATATACAAATATAGCAGAAACCTTTGGAATAGAAGAAAAAGATCTTGTTCAAGAAGGCTTAATAGGCTTATCAAAAGCTATTGACACTTATGACACAAACAAAAATGTTCTTTTTTATACATATGTAACATTATGTATTGAAACAAGTATAAAATCAGCTTTAAGAAAAGCAAGTAAAAAGAAGCATCAATCTTTAAATAGTTCTATTTCTTTAGATAAGCTGTACGAAGATGAAATTAACGTAAATGAAATATTAAAGGATGAAACATCTGATCCAAGCGTTCAATTGTTAGATAAAGAAAATATTGATGAAATATTAAATGAATCTAAAAAAGTATTAACATCTTTTGAGTATGAAGTATTTAAATTTAAAACAAATGGTTATTCTAATGAAGAAATAGCATTAAAAACTAACAAAGATAAAAAGTCTATTGAAAATACTATATTTAGAATAAAGAATAAAATAAAAGATAAAATAAAAAATAAATAATTTCTTATTTATTTTTTTTGTTTTGTTTAACTAATTCATTCTTTATTTCAGTAAGAAGTAAAACTTCTTCAGATGGACCTTTTGGAGCTTCTTCTTTTTTCTCTTTTTTACGCATTAATTTATTTATAGCTTTAACAACCATAAATATAGTAAATGCAACAATTAAGAAATCAACAATATTTTGAATAAATAATCCATAAAGAATCTCTGCATCTTTGATTTTAAATGATAAACTACTAAAATCAACTCCACCGATGATTAAACCAATAAGAGGCATTAAAATATTATCAACAAGTGATGAAACAATTTTATTAAAAGCCCCACCAATAATAACACCAACCGCTAAGTCTAAAACATTTCCTCTTGAAATAAATTCTTTGAATTCTTTTATCATAGTATCTTCCTTTCATTTTAATAATAACATACTTTAAAAAATATGTTAATAAAATCTTGAGAAATATCTAATAATTTTATATAATATGTTTAGAAAGATAACGAGGGAATTATGGCACAAAGAAAATTGAATAAAAAGAAATTAACTTTAGCAATTTCAGGGTTAGTAGGAATAATTATAATTATTGTTTTAATAATATCTTTTATATCAAATATTATTAAAAAGCATAGTATAGAATATAAATTAGAAGAAATTGGTTATAATACAGAAGAAATAGAGTATATTAAATTGAATTTAAATAAAGAAGAACAAGAAAGTTTATTAGAAAAAGACTATATAAAAGTATTAGTACCTCTTTATAAAGAAAAATATTTTAGAAAAGATAAATTAAATGATTATTTAAAATATTATAATGAAAATAAAAGACTATCTACAAGTGAAATAGTAACTAAAATAAATACTCATACAAATGTAGATTTTTATGATGAAATATTGGATGCAGATACTTCTAAAAAAGAATTGGTATTAGTTAATAAATATTACAAATTAGAAAGTGATTATGAACCAGATGATATTGCTTTAATATCTAGTCAATACGCTTATTCTGGTAGATATATAAGTGAATCTATCATGGCAAGTATTGAAAATCTCATAGATGCTGCTAAAGAGAGTGGATTTAAATTAATTGTATCAGCAGGTTATAGAAGTTATAAAGATCAAGAGGGTATATATAATAATTATAAAATTAATAATGGAATAAGAGAAGCAGACGAAGTTGTTTCTAGACCAGGACATTCTGATTATCAAACTGGACTTTCATTAGATATTGAACCCTATGCAAAGACAGTTGATAATGTAAATGAAAGTGAAGAATATAAGTGGCTAATTGATAATATGCATAGATTTGGTTTTATTCAAAGATTCCCAGAAGGAAAAGAAAGTATTACTGGATTTAAATATAGTCCTTGGCATTTAAGATATGTAGGTGTTGAAGCAGCAACATTTATTCACAATAATAACATTACATTTGAAGAATATTACGGTTATAAATTTTAGAAAAAGGTTGACAATATAAGTATCTTTTGCTAGAATTAATATGCTTGATTGATTTCAAGTGCCTACCGTGGGGAATTAGCTCAGTTGGCTAGAGCATCTGCCTTGCACGCAGGGGGTCGCGGGTTCAAGTCCCACATTCTCCACCAATTAAAAAATAAGCCTTTGCTAAGGCTTTTTTATTTTATTTAATTATCAAATTTAGCAATAATAGAGTGTCCTAAAGTTTTTTCAACTTGCTTTCTAGTATCAGATGCAACTTTACCAGCTACTTTAATATCTTTCATTAATTCATCTTTTCCAAAACTATTATTTTTTTCATGCAATTCTTGGCTTGCTAACTCTGCTAATGATGTAATATTTAGCTCAAGTGTATTCATTCTATCCCTTAAATTTGTTTTATTTTGAGGTGTTACTTGTTTTATTGCTTTTAATTCTTTTGTAGAATAATTAAATGCTGATTTATATATTTGATTTGTTAGGATGGCATAATCTTTACTTTCAATTAACCCTCTAAATTTCCATTCATCAGTTAATTTATTTCTTGCTTCCATTCCAAACATTCTTTGATTAATCCATTGCTCATTATATCCTTTTTGGTTATAGTACCCTCTAGCACGATTAACAGCAAGTTCTGGATCATTTATTTCCTCAATTCTTTCACTACCAACTTGTGCTAGCCATAATTTAAAAGGTTCTGCTTTTTTAGATGGTATTGATTGAATAATTCTTAATATTCCTTTTGTGTTAGCACAATCTGTTATTCTTTTTTCCCATCTTTAGCTATCATTTTTAAGACGTGACAAAATGTCACGCTTTCATTTTCTACTTGAATCATTCTTTGCTTAAGTTTTCTCCAATATGCATTTGCATCAGTACTATTAGTAAGCACAGAAACTACGTCTACAACGCTAAAATACCAATCATTGTCTTTCCATTTCCTTCTTATTTCTTTTTCTTCAAATAATGCTAATTTTGTTTTAGTTTCCATTTTATCCTCCTTAATTTATTGATTGTTATAATTATAGTGAACTAATGTTTTATTACCAATGGCTTTATAAAATATTTGAAAAATAATATTTAAATTAAAAGCACAATAATAGTTTATTTGTTATAATACTTATGTAAGGAGAAATAATATGAAATATTTAATAGAAATAACATATGATGGATCTAAATTTTATGGGTTTCAAAAACAAAATAATAAAGATACTGTTCAAGGAAAAATTGAAAGAGTACTATCAAAAATATTAGATGAAAATATTAAGACTACTGGGGCATCTAGGACAGATAGAGGTGTTCATGCTTATAGTCAATTTATAACATTTGAAACAAATAAAATAAAAGATAAAAATAAATTTATAAACTCAATAAATAAATTATTAAATAATTCAATATATGTTAAAAATATAAAAGAAGTTTCTAATGATTTTTCACCTAGATATGATGTAATTATGAAAGAATATGTTTATAAAATAAATGTAGGAGAGTATAATCCTATAGAAAAAGATTATGTATATCAATATAATAGAAGAATAAATATTAGTTTAATGAAAAAAGCCATAAAAAAAATAAAAGGTAAACATAATTTTAAAAGTTTTACATCTGATACAGAAAAAGAAGATTATGTAAGAGAAATAAAAAGTATTAAAATTATAAAAGAGAATAATTATATTTATATTTTTGTAAAAGCTAAAAGTTTTTTAAGATATATGATTAGAAATATAGTAGGCCTTTTAATAGATATAAATGAAGGTAAAAAAAATATTGAAGATATTGATTATATTTTTAAAAGTGAAGATAGATCATCATCTGGAAGATGTATTGATGCTTGTGGACTTTATTTAAATAAAATTTATTACAAATAAAAAAGACTCCTTAAAGGAGTTTTTTTTATAAATCCAAAAGATTTAAATAATATTATTTAACTTTTTTATTTATTTCAGTAGTATTTTTCCAAAGCATTATTAATATCATAGAAAATTCATAACCAATTCTTAAAAGAAGATTACCACCAACTAACATTCCTAAAAATGCTAAGAAATTAGTTCCTATTAATGCAAATGAACCTAATGTTATGAATAATGCGCCAAAAATATAAGCGATTTTTAGGATTGGTTCTATTAACATCTTATTAAATCTTAAGAATTCTTGTAACCATAATACAAATTTGCTTTTAGTATTTACATCTTTTTTTACAAATAAGAAATAAATAATAAAGCATCCAGCTAAAGATATAATAAGTGCAATAATAGTCCAGATAATTGCGCCTAAACCTGCAGATGCAGTTTTATTAACACTACCTAATAAATTATTACCGTAATTTCCGTAATTGTACATAATAATATTACTCCTTTCTAGAAATATAATATCACATATAATAAATATATTCTATTACTAAATAGTATTTATTTACATTTTTTTTATGAAAAAAATATTTATTTATTAACTTAATGTGTGTTAGAATATATTTATAAGTTTATGGGTGGTTTTATGAGTATATTTAAAGATAAAATTTTATTAATAACAGGAGGCACTGGTTCATTTGGTAATGCAGTATTAAAAAAATTTTTAGATACAGATTTAAAAGAAATAAGAATATTCTCAAGAGATGAAAAAAAACAAGAAGATATGAGAATAGAATATAAAAATGATAAAATAAAGTTTTACATTGGAGATGTAAGAGATTATAGAAGTTTAAATGATGCAATGGATGGAGTAGACTATGTTTTCCATGCAGCAGCTTTAAAACAAGTACCTTCATGTGAATTTTTTCCATTAGAGGCAGTAAAAACAAATATATTAGGAACAGAAAATGTATTAGATTCTGCTATAAAGCATGATGTAAAAAAAGTGATAGTTTTAAGTACGGATAAAGCCGCTTATCCAATAAATGCAATGGGTATGAGCAAAGCAATGATGGAAAAAGTTGCAGTTGCTAAAGGAAGAAATATAAAAGAAGATGGAACTATTATTTGTAGAACAAGGTATGGAAATGTAATGGCATCTCGTGGTAGTGTTATTCCACTATTTTGTAAACAAATAGAAGAAGGTAGACCATTAACTGTAACAAACCCAAATATGACTAGATTTATGATGCTACTTGAAGAAGCAGTAGATTTAGTTTTATATGCATATGAATATGGTAAACAAGGAGATTTATTTGTAAGAAAATCTCCTGCAGTAACTATTGGAACTTTAGCACAATCTATTGTTGAATTAAAAAACAGTGATGTTCCAATCAATTATATAGGTACTAGACATGGTGAAAAGTTATATGAAGTATTAGTAACAAAAGAAGAAATGCTAAATGCTATAGATTTAGGTAATTATTATAGAATTCCTGCAGATAATAGAAATTTAAATTATCAAAAATATGTTGAACAAGGAAATCATTATTTAAATGAAGTAGAAGATTATAATTCTCATAATGCAGAGAGACTTAATAAAGAAGGAATGAAAAAATTATTAAAAAAATTAGATTTATTTAAATAATTAGGAGATGTTTTAATTGAAAATATTAGTAGTTTGTCAACATTTTTATCCGGAAAATTTTAGAATAAATGATATTTGTTTTGAACTTGCTAAAAAAGGACATAGTGTAACTGTTTTAACAGGGCTTCCTAATTATCCAAAAGGTAAAATATTTAAAGAATATAGATTTTTTAAAAATAGAAAACAAATTATTAATGGAGTTAAAATAATTAGATGTACTTTAGTTGGAAGAGGTAAATCATTATTGAGAATGATGATAAACTATATGTCATTTGCGATATTAGGGAGTATAAAATCATTATTTATAAAAAAAGATTTTGATGTTATATATGTTTATCAATTGTCACCAATAACTATGACATGGCCAGCTATTATGGTAAAAAAGTTAACTAAAAAACCATTAGTTATTCATGTGTTAGATCAATGGCCAATAAGTATTACAACTGGTGGGGTATCTAAAAAATCATTAATATATAAATTATTAACAAAATGGAGTAAGAATGCTTATAATAAAGCAGATATAATAACTTGTAGTTCAAGACCTTTTAAAGATTATTTTATTAATGAATTAAAATTAGATAAAAATAAAAAATTTTTATATTTACCTTCTTATGCAGAAGATAATTATAAGAATATAAAAACTATAAATAATAATAAATTTGATTTGCTATTTGCAGGTAATATAGGGCCTGCTCAAAGTGTTGAAACTATAATAGAAGCTGCTAATATATTAAAGGATAATAAGAGTATTATGTTTCATATAGTTGGAGATGGATTAAGTTTTAATAATTGTAAAGAATTATCAAAAAAATATAAATTAAAAAATGTAAAGTTTTATGGATATCATAATGTAAAAGAAATGACAAAATATTATGAACTTGCGGATGCATTTTTGATAACAATGGTAAATAATGAAGTTGTTAATAGTACATTACCAGCTAAATTACAATCTTATATGTTAGCAGGTAAACCAATATTAGGGTCTATTTCAGGTGAAGTAAAAAAAGTGATAGAAGAAGCTAAATGCGGTTTGTGTGTTGACTCATTAGATTATAAAGATTTATCAAAAATAATATTAGAAGCATCTATTAGTAAAAAAATAGATACTTGGTCTAAGAATGCATTTAATTATTATGAAAAAAATTTTAAAAAAGATAAATGTATAAATACTCTAGAAAAAGTATTAAAAGATGTTAAATAATTTGATAAAATTATTATAGTAGGTGAATTATGAAAGTATTAGTAACTGGTTCAAATGGATTTGTTGGTAAAAACTTAATTAGTTTTTTAAACTTGAATAAAGATATAGAAATTTATAAATATGATAGAAATTCCACTTTAAAAGATTTAAATAAGTATACAAAAGATTGTGATTTTGTGTATCATCTTGCAGGTTCTAACAGACCAAAAGATATTAGAGAATACCATAAAGATAATGTTACTTTTACTGAAGTTTTATTAGATAATTTAAAAAGCAATAATAACAAATGTCCAATAATGATATCTTCTTCCGTTCAAGCTAATCTTGATAATGATTACGGAAAATCAAAAAAATTAGAAGAAGAATTAGTATTAAAATACGGAAAAGATAATGATATAAAAACATTTATTTATAGATTTTATAACATTTTTGGTAAATGGTGTAAACCAAATTATAATAGTGTAATCGCTACTTGGTGTTATAATATTGCTAATAATTTAGAAATAAAAATTGATGACAAATCAAAAAAATTAACATTATGTTATATAGATGATGTTTGTATAGAATTGCTTAAATGTTTAAATAACAAAGAACATAGAAAAGATGGCTTTTGCTATGTACCTAAGTCTTATACAAAAACTTTAGGATATATTTCTAAATTAATAAGAAGTTTTAAAGATAATAATATATTTGTACCTACAACTGGTAATGATTTTATAAAGAAACTATATTCTACATACATAAGTTATATCCCTTTTAAAAATATTATTGTGGATTTAGAAGAGCATAGAGATGATAGAGGATGCTTTTGTGAATTAGTAAGAACAACTAAAAATGGTCAAATATCTTTTTCAACTACACATCCTAATATAGTTAGAGGTGGTCATTATCATCATACTAAGATTGAAAGATTTATAGTAATAAAAGGAAAAGCAAAAATAGAATTTGAAAATATCATAGACCATTCTAAATATGAACTTGAAGTATCTTCTGATAAACTTCAATATGTAACAATACCACCTGGGTATAATCATATTATAAATAATATTGGTAATGATGAATTAGTGCTTATTATTTGGACTAATGAATTATATGATAAAAAAAATCCCGATACATATATTATGGAGGAATAAATGGAATATAAAAAATTAAAATGGAAAGAAAATGGTAAATTAAAACTATTGATAATTGTTGGAACAAGACCAGAAATAATAAGGCTTAGTTCAATTATTAATAAATGTAGAGAATATTTTGACTCTATACTTGCTCATACAGGTCAAAATTATGATTATAATTTGAATGATATTTTCTTTAAAGATTTAAATATTGAAAAACCTGATATTTATATGGGAGTAGTTGGTGAGTGTTTAGGGGAAACTTTGGGTAATGTAATATCAGAATCTTACAAATTAATGAATGATATTAAACCAGATGCATTATTAATATTAGGAGACACTAATAGTTGTTTATCTGCAATTAGTGCTAAAAGACTTCATATTCCAATTTTTCATATGGAAGCGGGTAATAGATGTAAAGATGAATGCTTACCAGAAGAATCAAATAGAAGAATAGTTGATATAATTTCAGATATAAATATGGCTTATTCTGAAAATGCTAGAAAATATTTGCATGAATGTGGACTTCCAAAAGAAAGAATATTTGTTACATCTTCTCCAATGTATGAAGTTTTAAATAAACATTTTAATAAAATTAAGAAATCTAATATATTGTCAAAACTAAATTTAGAACCTAAAAAATATATTCTTTTATCTGCTCATAGAGAAGAAAATATAGATAATGATAAAAACTTTAAAGAATTATTTAATTCAATAAATTCACTTGCTAAAAAATATGATATGCCAATATTATATTCATGCCACCCTAGAAGCAAAAAGAAATTAATAGAAACAAAATTTAAATTAGATAAAAGAGTAATTGAGCATGAACCATTAGGATTTATTGATTACAATAATCTTCAAATGAATGCTTTTGTTGTTATTAGTGATTCTGGAACATTACCAGAAGAAAGTAGTTTTTATATAAGTAAAGGTTATTCATTTCCAGCAGTTAGTATAAGAACAAGTACTGAAAGACAAGAAGCAATGGATAAAGGAGATTTTACTTTAGCTGGTATAAGTGAAAAAAGTTTATTACAAGCAGTAGAAACTGAAGTAAAATTAAATAATAATAAAGATTATGGAACACCAACTCCTGATTATATGGAAGATAATGTTAGTACAAAGGTAGTTAAAATAATACAAAGCTATACTTCTATCATTAATAAAATTGTATGGAGGAAATAGAAGAATGAAGTATCATTCTTCTATTATTGTTAAAAATAATTATTAGTGATAAAATATCATTGAATTATGGAGGTATTATGTTTGATTTAGTATCTAAATATACTCCTAGTGGAGATCAACCAAAAGCTATTAAAGAACTTGTTGATGGAATAAAATCTGGTAAAAGAAATCAGGTTCTTTTAGGTGCAACTGGTACAGGTAAAACTTTTACTATTGCAAATGTAATAAAAGAAGTTAATAAACCAACTTTAGTACTTGCACACAATAAAACTTTAGCAGGACAACTTTATAGTGAATTTAAAGAATTATTTCCAAATAATAGAGTAGAATACTTTGTTAGTTATTATGATTATTATCAACCAGAAGCATATGTTCCTAGTAAAGACTTATATATTGAAAAAGACAGTTCTATTAATGATGAGATAGATGAACTTAGACATTCTGCAACTTCAGCTTTAATAAATAGAAAAGATGTAATAGTAGTCGCTTCTGTTTCATGCATTTATAATATTGGAGAAGTGGAAGATTATAAAAAACATATGTTAATTTTAACTGTTGGAGATCAAATTGAAAGAGAGACTATTCTTGAAAGATTAATTGATATGCTTTATGAAAGAAGTGTAAATGATTTTTCAAGGGGAACATTTAGAGTGAAAGGCGATACTATTGAGATAATCCCTGCTTATGAAAGAAAAAATGGTATTAGGATAGAACTTTTTGGAGATGAAATAGAAAAAATTAGTGAATTTGATGTATTAACAGGTGTAGTTATAAATAATAAAAAATCAGTTAGTATATTTCCAGCATCTCACTTTGTAACTAGCCCAGAAAAAATAGATGAAGCTGTTAGAAGAATAGAAAACGAACTTGAAAATAGACTAGAAGAGTTTAATAAAGAAGGCAAATTATTAGAAGCACAAAGATTAAAAGAAAGATGTAAATATGATATAGATATGTTAAAAGAAACAGGCTTTTGTCATGGAATAGAAAATTATTCAAGACATCTAGCACTTAGAGATGAAGGAAGTACTCCAACAACTTTAATAGATTTCTTTCCAAAAGACTTTTTGCTTGTAATTGATGAATCACATGTAACAATACCTCAAGTAAGAGGAATGTATAATGGAGATAGGCAAAGAAAACAAACTTTAGTTGATTATGGTTTTAGACTTCCATCAGCACTTGATAATAGACCTTTAAAATTTGATGAATTTGAATCTAAATTAAACCAAGTTATTTATGTATCTGCAACTCCTGGAGATTATGAACTTGAGTTAGTTAATAATAAAGTTACAGAACAAATAATAAGACCAACTGGTTTATTAGATCCTCTTATTGAAGTAAGATCTACTAAAGGTCAAATAGATGATATTATTCATGAAATAAGAGAAAGAATAAAAAATAATGAAAGAGTATTAATAACAACATTAACTATTAGAATGAGTGAAGAATTAACAAACTATTTAAAAGAAATGGGAATAAAAGTTCAATATCTTCATAATGAAATAAAAACTTTAGAAAGACTTAATATTATTAGAAATTTAAGACTTGGTAAATTTGATGTAGTAGTTGGTATAAACTTACTTAGAGAAGGTATTGATATACCAGAAGTATCTTTAATAGTAATAATGGATGCAGATAAACAAGGATTCTTAAGAAGTGGAAGAAGTTTAATTCAAACAATAGGAAGAGCCGCTCGTAATAAAAATGGAAAAGTTATAATGTATGCTGATACTATAAGTGAAGCTATGAACGAAGCAATAAATGAAACAAAGAGAAGAAGAAAAATTCAAGAAGAATATAATAAAGAACATAACATTACTCCTAAAACTATTCAAAAAGAAATAAGAGATGTGGTTTCTAACATAGAAGATAAAAAAGAAGAAAGGGTTAAGTATTCTAAAAAAGATAAAGAAACTATGATAAGAAATTTAGAAATTGAAATGAGAAAAGCTGCATCAAATATGGATTTTGAAAGGGCTATGGAACTTAGAGATATAATGTTTGAACTTTCAATAGAAGAGTGATAAAATTATTATAGAGAGGTTTAAGTAATATGAATAAAAAAGGATATACATTAATTGAAATAATAGTAGTGATTGCGATTGTTGCTACAATAGGCACTTTTGGAGCAATTGGACTTTCAAAAATTCTTAGTAATACCAAAGAAGATAAATATAATGAAATGATTAATAATTTGAAAAATTCAGCAAGTACATATTTTACAATTTATTCTGAAAAACCAGGATATGAATATTTAAAAAATGGTTTATATAATAACAATAGTTTAATCATTCCGATTGCTACTTTAAAGGAAACGCTACTTGTTGATCAAAATGAGAAAAATCCCAAAGATAACAGTGATGTATATGGTAGAGTGGTATTAACTTATAATTCAACTATAAATTATGATGTAATATTGTGCAAATTTACATCTCAACAATTACAAAATAAGTCATTAAGTGAAATAGCAAATATGGAAAAAACTTGTAATTAAATAGAAAAGTAAGGACATTAAGATTTTTAATGTTTTTATTTGTAAAGTTTTAAAATTTATGATATATTATACACTACTAAAAAGTGGTTATTTATTAAATAAATGTAAATAATAATTATGAGAGGTTTTTATGGATAAAATAATTATTAAGGGAGCTAGAGAAAATAATTTAAAAAACATTAATATAGAAATACCTAAAAATAAATTAGTTGTTATGACTGGTGTAAGTGGTTCAGGTAAAAGTAGTTTAGCTTTTGATACTATATATGCTGAAGGTCAAAGAAGATATGTTGAAAGCTTAAGCGCATATGCTAGACAATTTTTGGGTAATATGGAAAAACCTGATGTGGACTCAATTGAAGGATTAAGCCCTAGTATTAGTATTGATCAAAAAACTACTAATAAGAATCCTAGAAGTACAGTTGGAACGGTTACGGAAATATATGATTATTTAAGACTTTTATATGCTCGTATAGGCATACCTTATTGTCCAATACATAAAAAACCAATTAAACATCAAAGTATTGAAGAAATGACTAATAAAGTTTTAGATTTTGAAGTAGGTACTAAAATAGAAATAATGGCTCCTGTTGTTCATGGTGAAAAAGGGATGCACAAAGACCTTTTAGAAGAGCTTAGAAAAGAAGGATATTCTAGAGTTAGAATAAATGGTGAAGTAAAAAGTCTTGATGAAGATATAAAATTAGAAAAAAATATTAAAGATAACATAGATGTTGTAATAGATAGAGTAGTAGTAAAACCTGAGGCAAGAAGTAGAATATTTGAAGCTATTGAAACATCTACTAAACTTGCAGATGGTAAAGTTATAATAAATGTAATAGGGAAAGAAGAAATAGTAATGAGTGAAAAATATGCTTGTCCAGATTGTAATTTTTCACTTCCAGAACTAGAACCAAGAATGTTTTCATTTAATAGTCCTTACGGAGCTTGCCCTGAATGTAAAGGTCTTGGATTTAAATCTAAAATTGATGAAGATTTATTAATTCCAGATAAAACAAAAAGCATAATGACTGGAGCAGTAACTTCTTTTCAAAGCGGTGAAACATTAAACATTTATTATAGAAAATTAAAGACAACTGCAGATTATTATAAAATTGATTTAAATACCCCAATTAAAGATATGAAAAGAAAAGATTTAGATATTATTCTATATGGTTCTCCAGATAAACTTGATTTTTCAATTAATTCAAGAAGTGGAAGTATTCTAAAAAGTTATGATAATTTTGAAGGAATAATAACTAATTTAGAAAGAAGATACATGGAAACAAATTCTAATATGATCAGAAGTTGGATAGAATCATATATGACAGAACTTCCTTGTGAAAAATGTAAAGGCGCTAAACTTAGTGATGAAGTATTAAGTGTTAAAATAGGTGGTAAAAATATATATGAAATAACACTTTTAAGTATTAAAGATCTTTTAGAATTTATAAATAACTTAAAATTAACAAAAGAAGAAACTGAAATATCTTTCTTAATAATAAAAGAAATAAAAGAAAGATTAACATTTTTAAAAAATGTTGGTCTTGAATATTTATCACTTAGTAGATCAGCTGGAACTTTATCAGGAGGAGAAAGTCAAAGAATAAGACTTGCAACTCAAATAGGTAGTAGACTATCTGGAATACTTTATGTGCTTGATGAACCTTCTATTGGACTTCATCAAAAAGATAATGATAAATTAATTAATTCATTAAAAGAAATGAGAGATTTAGGAAATACATTAATAGTTGTAGAACATGATACAGATACAATGATGGCCTCTGATTATCTTATTGATATTGGTCCTAAAGCAGGAACAGAAGGAGGGTATATAGTCGCTGAGGGTACTCCTGAAGAAGTAATGAAAAACGAGAATTCAATAACAGGAGCTTACTTGAGTGGAAAATTAAAAATAGATGTACCTACTAAAAGAAGAAAAGGTAATGGTAAATATC
>JAEEGL013790413.1_pt1 | contig 15649 bp, 14 predicted proteins | sample 9134231 | NCBI WGS metagenome assembly JAEEGL01 (sample SAMN16246548, study PRJNA631951) | gut metagenome | biome: gut microbiome; feature: rumen; material: fiber-attached | host: Bos | place: Iran: Karaj | collected 2018-10
TATTCTGGCACCGGAAGGCAAATCCTTAATTACAGACTTTTCCCAATCTTTAAGTTCAGGACTCCCGTTAAGCATTTCATCAACAACATTTTTATCTTCATACCATTCTTCTACAACATTACTCATATCAATGCCTTAATTCGTCGATGTCCATATTTCATACACACTCAGACAAACTCCGATTTTTGCCTTAGCACGTTTAATTTAAAGTTAAAGAATTTTTACCGTATTATTATAGCAAAATTCCTGATATGTTAAAACATTTCTGTATTTAGATATTCCACATTGTGTAAAAACAGAATCCCCCACCAGCCTCAAGGCATAAAACCTTGACCCTGATGAGGGATTCTGTTCTTTATGATCAAGCGATTAAGCAAAGGTTTGCTAATCGCCACCATCCACTTATCTGTCATAACCTACGACCTTTTCCTTTTCTTTTGGCTTTGTCAGGACACGCTGATCTTCTTTTTGGTGATATTGCAGCTTTCGATGTATTGGGTTTTTCATATAATCCTCAAAATCCTCATTTCTTCCCTCAAAGGTCAGATATTCCTTGATTATTTTCTTATACTTTTCTGCATCATCCACATTTTTCTGTAATTCCTCGATCTTTTTATCCTTCTTTGCCAGGATCTTTTCAAAACTGTTTTTCACTGCTTCGACGGTCGATGATTCTTTGAACCTAGCAAACACTTTCTTCCAGATCTTCCTTGGTACCTTTACCATGTCGGTATCTGCCCCTAGGAGTGTCTTTACCGGTTCAACCTGCTTTTCGATCTTTGTGAACTCTTTATTGAGTATTTTGTTTGATTCATCGATTTCTGTATTGCATTTCTGATATATGTCCAGAAGGCTTGTTGCTTCATGTATCTGTTCCTTCAGTTCTGACAGATATTCATTCTGTTCTTTGATCATATCTGTGTTATCATCGATATCCTCTTCCAGGCTCTTTATCATATGTTTCGTTTCTTCGATCTGACTCTGCAGGATCTCTGCCTCAGCTTCTTTATCTTCGACCGCTCTCATCGCTGCTTTGAATTCAGGGATAGTATAGTCATCTCTGTTTATACCCAGAGTTTCGATCTCTATACCTCTTTCCCTGCACAGCTCTTCAAGGTAGTTTCTCTCCCTGATCTGCCAGTGGACTGTTTCGTTATCTGTTCTTGACAGTGCCTTGCCTATACCCATTTCCTGATATGCCTTTGTCAAGCTGTTACGCGTTGACAGCCCCGTCTTATATCCATGAGCTACAGGAATATAGTCTATATGAAGATGCGGTGTTGCCTCATCCATGTGAAGCACAGAGTTGAATACATGAAGATTCGGATTCCTTTCCTGAAAGGTTCTTGCATATTCATCCAGGACATCCATAGCTGCTTTTGCTTCTTCCCTCAGATTTCCGTTCTCATCCAATACACCTGTATCAGACATCTTACCTATCTGGACTACGTTCTCATAGAAGAGCTTTTCTCCGTTACCTGAGTTTTTTATATCTGACATGTAGTCATCCTTCTTACGATCTTTCCTGGTCTGTTTTTCATTGTATTCTCTTACTGCCTCACCAAAGCACTCATCGTATGCCTCTTTTATCGGCTGGCTTACATATGTTACATTCCATCCGGTTCTTTCCCTGTCTACATTTGAGGCTACGAAGTCTCTGTTGTTGTGGGCTATGCTCCCTTTTCCTTTTACGAACGATATCGTCTTTGCCATCCTGTACTCCTCCTTCCTCACGTTTTACCGCCTAAGCGGTCCCGCTGCATACCAGCGGGTTGCTATTACTTCTGTCAGAAGTAACGCCTTATTAGTTTTGACACTTCGTATCAAAACATAAGTCGCTCTACCGAGGGTTGCCTTCAGCAGGACTCCTGCGGAGAGCTCATAAATGCAGTCAACTGCATTTATGTCTGTTGCCTTAAAGTAAACTTTAAGGCAATCGTCTTTGTAGCCATTTGCTCAGTATGATCAACATACAGGCTACAAAAACGAATGCCTCTTCTTTGTGTTTCATCCTTTATTCATGCCGGCAGTGGTACTACCTGCCTCATATCATTGCCGATCCTCATCTTTTTACGAACCGCTATATAGTACTTCAGAGTAGTGGATTCCAGATCACCTATATAGGCTGCTATAGTTTTTGCATCAGCACCTTTCTCGTACATTTTTGTGGCGAATGTCCGTCTGAACAAATGTAATCCGCTGATCTTTTCATCAAATCCTAAGTTCTTGTAGATAGTTCCCATACAGTGTTCCAATTCTGTGGCTGTATACTGTTTGCCATTTTTTGTCCTGCAGATTAGATCGTCCTGCCTGCCGGGCCTGTATTCCCTTATGAGAGCCAGATCATCGATTGCTTCCTGAGACAGGCTTATCACCCTTGCTTTTTGATTTTTGGTTGATCCCAATGTTGGAACAAAGCTGTTTTCATCATCTGCCTTATTACGATTCTTACACATTGATGTGCTCTTGTTGATAGTCAGTATGCCATGTTCCTTATTGTAGTCCTCCCATTTGAGGCTTATCATTTCGCCAACCCTCATTCCAGTGTGAAGAAGTAATCTTCCAAATAACCCGCCTGCATACATGTAGTTGCCATTTGGGAATTTCTTAAGGCTTTCGTTTAAGAACTGTTCTTCCTCCTCATTTGTCAGCACGATCACATCAGCATCAAATTCATTCTTTTCCTCAAGCTTTGACAGGCGACGTTTTAAATTCTTTTTTATCTGCTCAACAGGATTGAAATCCAGCTCGCCTCTGGCTATTGCCCAGTTATAAGCTGCATTCAAAACATCAAGTGCCTTTACAACAGATGATACTGACAGCCCTTCACCTATCAGAACGTTGATATGGTCCTCGATATCAGCAGGGGTTACTGCACCTAACTGCATGTGACCAAAGTGGTACTTTGCGATCTGATTTTTTATAGTCTGCTCACGCCGGTCTACCGATCGGGGTTTTAGTTCCCCATTTTCGCTTTGAATATTTAGATGTCTGGTACAAAGATCTTCGATTGTACATATGCTGTTTACAGTGTACAGTTTCTTTTGCTTATTCCATTTATCCTCTTTTTCCTTCATCAGTTTGATACAGGCTTCTTTGCTCTTGGCTTTAACTACCAATATCTTTCTTTTGCCATCAGCCTTATATCCTGCGCTCTTACGGAAGAGGATCATGCCATCATCACATGTTATGAAGCATCCCTGTCCTTTTGCATTTCTTGTTGTGGATGTACTCATGTTCATCACCTCCTTCCCTCCACGGATTCAGTCATTCTTATAAGTGATATTCTTTGTATTCATAATTCCTAAGCCAGTCAGCCAAAGCTGCTTCGGTCACATAGTATCTCTTTCCGATACAGATTGACGGAAAGCTTTTTGATTTCATCAATGCGTACGCTTTGTCTTTTCCGATTCGCAGATCAGAGCTGAGTTCTTTGACTGTAAGCATCTTGATATCACTGTTGTGGGCTTTGATCTCAATCATAGTGTTTTCCTCCTTTCGTTTTATTATCGTAATACTCGATGTACGAATATCGTACATATAACATATCATGTATTTTTAGATATGTCAAGTAATCGTACGAACATATTTACTATTTTCGTAAATTATTGTTGAAAGCCTATTTTTTTTATGTTAGTATTATGAAAACGTATGTTTTTCGTAAATATCACATTAATGAAAAGAGGACAAATATATGGGAGATGGACAAAACCTTAAAAAGATACTGGATCAGAGAAACATAAGTGTTAGATCAATAGCAAAGAAGACAGGCATAAGCCCAACTACGTTGTATTCACTGATTCAGAGAGATACCAATTTACGATTCGACTATGCTTTACGAATAGCTAACGAACTGGAAATAGATGTTAACGATATATGTGAAGCAAGTCCTTTCTCCGGAGCTTTGAAGGAAAGTGAGATTTATCCCTCCGTCCCAAATGATATTTATGGTCTTTTGGATGAAAGCAGAGTAAAAGGATACCTGAAAAACTCTATGTATCCGCTCATGCTTTTGTTTGGCAAAAACGGTATGCCAGATGTTGACAATCTTCTTACTTCTTTCTATCAGCTTGATGACGAATCAAGAAAAGAAGTTGTTGAGACGATACGTTTTAAGCTGCAATATCACCGTGATCCTAAAAGAGCTGAAGAAGTCAAACAGATAAAAAGCTGGTAATTCCTCTTGATCCACATTTTTTCTTTCACTAAACTACTTTTTCGAGTGAAAAATACCTCAAAAAAATTACCAATAAAATTACCAATGAAACAAAAAAATGGCCATTATGGGCCATTTTTTAAGTGGAATTGCTCTATATCGTATTAGAAGAACACTGAAGAGAGCGCTAGAAAAGATTTTCTCATAACTCCCTTGAAACCTTGAAAATACTGGATTTTTCAATAAAAAAGGAACCGAAAACTCGATTCCTAGAGCAGCGCTACTAGGATTCGAACCTAGAAAATGACGGAGTCAGAGTCCGTTGCCTTACCATTTGGCGATAGCGCTATATATGTGCTGACTTTCCGTCAGCACATGTTATATTACAATATTTTCTTTAATAATGCAATACTTTTTTCAATGTTTTGACATTATATCCGACAGAAGATAAACAAACGGAGAATTCCAGTAGATAGTTATCTCATTCGTTGAATAGCTCTGAGCATTATCTGCATAGCATTTTGCCGGAGGCGTACCTGCCATTACAGACTTGATGAAGGAATCTTCCATGTTTCCGTCCGGTCCGCCGATGACCATTCCGCTCATAGGTTTGCCGATTGCTATAGACGGTCTGTGGTGAGGATTCTGCGCACTCAGTGAACCGTATCCGGTTAAGAAGCAGTATCCCGTAGCATTCTGTCCGAGAATATATGAAAGCTGGTCATATACAGCCTGTTCATATTCTTTCTTCAGATCATCGCTTGCGTACTTTGCTGCGATCAACATCTGTCTTGCATAGCCGCAGACACTCAAGTTTGAACCCCAGCAGTAGTTGCTTCCAAGATCTGACATATATCCGTCAGTTTTGCTGTTGTTTAAATACTCCTTGGCATTTACTTCTATCTCTGTCTTTATCTTTTCAACCAGGGCCGCATTCTGCTTTTCGGGATCCATGGTAAGATATGCGATATTTCCGTAGCTGCCCATGCTGTCCCATCCGAAACCGTGAAGAACATACATATCCAAGAGATCTTCAGCATACTTTATATATGCTTCGTCTCCTGTAACCTTATACAGTTCCACAGAAGCCCAGTACATCTCATCCTTGAACTGACCGTCAGGATATTCACCTGTTGAGATCTCTTCAGGATTCTTGAAGCTTACCGCGCTCTTATGATCCTCTAAATATGCATAAGCCTTCTTTGCGGCTGCAAGGGCTGCTTTTGCAAACGCGGGATCGATATCGGCATATACAGAAGAAGCCTTGGCCATAACTGCTGCAAAATCGCCGGTTGCCGTATTGGAGATCGGACATACGACCAGTTCCTCTGTTTCTTCCTGAGGCATAACAAATCCAGGGAATTCTCTGCATGTCACCTTATGATATACACCGCCTGTTGAAGGATCCTGCATCTTTAGCATCCATTTAAGCTCGTAGGCTGCCTCGTCTAAAATATCCGGTATGCCGTTTCCGCTCTCGGGTATTCCAAGGTCATCAGCCTCCCATAACTCAGGATAATCCTCATATGCAAGCAAAAGATCGGCAACTGTTGTCGCTCCTGCCACCACATATCTTCCGTAGTCGCCTGCATCATGCCAGCCTCCTGATACGTCAATATACGAATTGGTGCCATAGATAAGCGCCTTTGAATCATGACAAACGGGATGAGCAAATTCACCGGCTATATCAGCACTAACTTCTGTTCCGCATCTTTGCTTATACAGCATAAGGAAACTGTCCTTAAGAAGTTCATCGTATACATCATCACCTATTGTAAACGGATATGATTCATCACCGTTTGAAACGGATACGACATATTTACCGGGAGTCTTAAAATCGCTGAAATCAGCCTGGTATACTTTTTCATCTGCATACTGTGCATCTACAGGTCCGTTAAGTTTTCCGGAATATACTTCCTTGCCAGACTCATCCTTAACAGTAAATGTCTGATCGATACCTTCGCTTCTGATAACGGCAGTCTTTCTGTCCGATGTCCTGAAGCCTACCTGATTCAGATTCACGTTCTTGCTCAGATCCACCTGCTCGGATTTGATCACATTTGTATCATCAGTCAGTACGACAGAAACATTGTCAAGTGTGATCACATGAGGCTCCAGTGCGGAACCGTCTGCAGGGGAACCCATATTAAAGCACATTCTAGGTGCTACATCTGTCTGTTCTTCCATAGTGAACTCCCATGAATAATGCTGCATTCCGGGCTTAATGGTTATATACTCTCCAAAATATGCGTGATAATCTCCGCCGTTTACCTGAAGACGTACTTCTATCTCTCTTTCAAGAGTAGTATCCAGGTCAAAAGAGAATTCGTATACACCGCCCTCATCTAACTTAAAGCCGTCATAGTATATCTGAACACCGTAATCTGTTGAACCGGTCTTTTGTATACTGATGTTACCCTGTTCGTTATCGGCTGTAAAATCACATGTTCCACCATGATTAAGATAGGTATTCCAGTTTTCTAAGCCGTCATGGAAATCACCGTTGGCTATCATATTGACACCCAGTCCTTCCGGCGGCTTTTCAATTTCAGGCTCTTCTTCAACGACTTCTGTATCCTGTGCTTGAGGTGTAACAGTCATTTCTGTAACTGTCGGCTCTACCTGTTCTACAGGTTCTGTCTCAGGTGACTTATTTGTACATCCCGAAAGCAAAAGAGCAATCGAAAGCACAGAAGCTATCAGTTTAGTTACATGTTTTTTTCGCATTTATCTCCTCCTTAAAAAACCCCTATATGATCATACTTCAAAAAGAAGATCAGCATATGTCGGGAAAGGCCAGTAGTCTTTATCCACTATACGTTCGAGCTCGTCAGCACTGTGACGCAGCTTATCCATAGCCGGTACAACTTTTTCACGATAATAGAAGGCCTGTTCCTTGCCTCGTTCCATAGCCGAACCTATCTTTTCGATAGTAGACAGTTCAACACGCTCCTGCTGCATAGATGTAAGAAGACCTCCGACACGCTTTAAAAGATCGGAAGCAACCGTTGCATCTCCTCCCGCAGTCTTTGTGGCATTGACTGTCTCTGCAAGCATTCCTGTGTATTCGATTACCGAAGGAACCAGCTGCTTGTTTGCTATGTCTACCATTGTAAGTGCTTCGATGTTTATTGTCTTTGCATACTGTTCATAAAGGATCTCGGCACGTGATTCAAGCTCCGCTTTTGTAAAGATGCCAAACTTCTCAAAAAGCCTGATCGATTTCTCTGTGGTAAGAGCGCTGACCGATTCAACCATTGAAGGAATGTTTGGAAGACCTCTTCTTTTAGCCTCTTCTATCCATTCTTTAGAATAACCGTCACCATTGAATATGATCCTCTGATGCTTCGTAAGATATTCTTTTATAATATCGTGTACAGCAGAGTCAAAATCCTGAGCTGCTTCAAGCCTGTCTGCCGCTTCGCAGAAACTCTCTGCTACGATGGAATTCAAGATTATATTAGGGCTGCCTATTGAATCGGAACTTCCGACCATACGGAATTCAAACTTGTTTCCGGTAAATGCAAAAGGCGATGTCCTGTTTCTGTCTGTCGCATCTATCTCGAAGTCGGGAAGTGTTGATACACCTGTCTGAAGAGTACCGCCCTCCTTGAGTTTTGATGCCTGACCTGTCTCAACTAACTGTTTTACTACATCCTCAAGCTGTTCGCCCAGAAATACTGATATGATCGCCGGAGGAGCTTCCATTCCTCCGAGTCTGTGATCGTTTCCGACATTTGCCGCACTCTGTCTTAAAAGATCCGCATGTGTATCAACAGCCTTGAGTATGCAGGCAAGTACAAGTAAAAACTGTATATTTTCATTCGGGCTGATACCCGGCTCTAAAAGGTTTAATCCATTATCTGTAACGATAGACCAGTTATTGTGCTTACCTGAACCGTTAACGCCCTCAAAAGGCTTTTCATGCAAAAGACATCTTAATCCGTGATGACCCGCAACACGCTTAAGGGTCTCCATTACTATCTGGTTATGGTCTACGGCTACGTTAGCCGATTCATAGATCGGTGCAAGCTCATGCTGAGCAGGTGCTACCTCGTTATGCTGTGTCTTGGAGGTTATGCCCATCTTCCAAAGCTCAATATTTACATCATGCATGAACGCTCCGACACGTTCTCTGATAACACCGAAGTAATGGTCATCCATCTCCTGACCTTTGGGAGCCGGAGAACCGAAAAGCGTTCTTCCTGTAAATATCAGATCTTCCCTTTGCAGAGCCTTTGCCTGATCCACAAGAAAATATTCCTGCTCGGCACCAACACTGGCTGTTACCTTGGTAGCCTGTGTATTTCCAAAAAGTCTTACTATTCTTAAAGCCTGTTTGTTCAATGCCTCCATAGAACGAAGAAGAGGCGTCTTCTTATCAAGCGATTCTCCTGTATATGAACAGAATGCCGTAGGTATGCAAAGTGTAGAGCCTACCGCCTGCTCCTTTAAAAAGGCCGGACTTGTGATATCCCAGGCTGTATATCCTCTTGCTTCAAATGTAGCCCTGAGTCCTCCCGAAGGGAATGATGAAGCATCAGGCTCGCCCTTTATGAGCTCCTTTCCGGAAAACTCCATTATCATCTTGCCGTCATCATCAGGATGTGTGATGAATGAATCATGCTTCTCTGCTGTTATACCAGTTAGAGGCTGGAACCAGTGCGTATAGTGCGTAGCTCCTTTCTCAACAGCCCAGTCTTTCATGGCTCTTGCCACGATGTCGGCTGTGGCTTTTGACAGCTCACCGCCGTTTTCCATTACATCTTCAACCTCAGCAAATACCTCTTTGGGCAGTCTTTCCCTCATAGTCCCCTTGGTGAAGACGTTGGATGCGAAAATCTCTTCTACATTCATAATGTGCTCCTCAATATATCGTAAACCTCAGGTGTAACACTTAGCTTAAGATGGATCTCCTGACCCGGATGAGGACAGCTTTCCACTGTCTCGCCATTTCCGTTATACATTTCTTCCACCTTTACCGCGATATTATCACCGTTTGGTTTCATTATCTCAATGGTATCACCCACGCAGAACTTGTTTTTCTGTTCTATGACAGCATTTCCTTTTTCATCAATTTCAGAAACCGTTCCGTAATACACAGAATCACTCATATATGTATTGGTATCATATATCTGAGTTTCCTCATTCGGCTTTCCAAAATAGAATCCCGTTGTAAACTGCCTGTAAGTGCACTTGCTTATCTCCTGCCTATACCAGTCCATATTGGCGCGATAAATATCTTCGCCCTTTTTAAAATCATCAAGAGCCTTTCTGTAGGTTCTTGCGACTGTCGCTACATACAGTGCAGTCTTCATCCTTCCTTCGATCTTTAGAGAATCTATCCCTGCATCGATCAGTTCGGGGATATACTCGATCATGCACAGATCCTTGGAATTGAAGATAAATGTGCCTCTCTCATTTTCATATACAGGAAAATACTCGCCTGGACGAGATTCCTCGACAACGGCATATTTCCATCTGCACGGATGCGTACACGCGCCCTGATTGGCATCTCTTCCGGTAAAGTAATTGCTTAAAAGACAGCGTCCGGAATAAGATATGCACATAGCGCCGTGGATGAAGCTTTCGATCTCCATATCATCCGGAATGTGTTCCCTGATCTCTTTTAATTCCTTTAACGAGAGTTCCCTTGCACTGACTACGCGCTTTGCTCCCTGCTTGTACCAGAAATCATATGTAAGATAATTTGTATTATTGGCCTGTGTGGAAATATGGATATCTATATTGGGGCATTCCTTTTTTGCAAGCGAAAACATCCCGGGATCCGAGATTATAAGCGCATCGGGACCTATGTCCTTTAACTCGCAAAAATACTTCTGAGCTCCTTCAAGGTCATAGTTATGCGCCAGTATATTGGCAGTCACATAGACCTTTACGCCTCTTTCATGAGCAAATTCAATGCCCTTTTTCATATCTTCCAGGCTGAAATTCTTTGCCTTTGCTCTGAGTCCGAAAGCCTCTCCGCCGATATAGACTGCATCGGCACCGTATATAACTGCTGTCTTCAGTACCTCAAGACTGCTTGCAGGTACAAGTAATTCCGTATTTCTCATATATTTCCTTACACATTCTTGACGCTGACAGTGATTCCGTCTCCTACAGGAAGTATTGCCGTTGTCAGCACATCATTGTGTTTAAGCTCATAGAGATACTCCCGCATTCTGTTATGGATCGTGCGGTTTCTTCTTACTATCGCATATTTGGATTCTATTATATCTCCGTCCTGCAATACATTATCAGAAATAAGGGTACCCCCGCTCTTTAAGAGTCTGATAAGATCAGGCAGATAGTTTATGTACTGACCCTTAGCAGCATCCATGAATATAAGGTCATATTCGTCATTTAGCGTGGGCAGTATCTTTAGAGCATCTCCCTCTATAAGAGTGATCGCATCTTTTTTGTTATTATCCTCAAAGTTCTTTAATGCTATGGGGATCCTGGGCTCATAGTTTTCTATGGTGGTTATGTGACAATCCTTTGGTGCATATTCACTCATAAGGAGTGCCGAAAAACCTATGGCCGTACCTACTTCCAGTATCTTTTGGGGACGTATACTCCTTATCACATATCGAAGATATGCCTGCATATCCTTTCGTATGATCGGAACAAATGTCTCTATCGCATATTTTTCTATCTCATCAAGATAGGGAGGATTTCCCGGATCGAGTGAATTGATAAATGATACAGTTCTCTCATCTACCATTATTCTTCTCCTTCACCCTCTAAATCTGCATCCTCTAACTCTTCTTCAGGGATATATTCTTCTACAGGTTCGTCGCCTTCAGTATCAAAAGGAAGTTTCTCCTCATCGGCATTGTAGAGAAGCTCTTCTTCCGTCTCAGGCTTCTTTTCGGCTCCAGCCATGACATCTATCATCTCATCCGCAGTCATTGTCGTGCTAAGCTGATACTTTCCCGGCTGTATCTTTCCGTGATTTGCACTGACAAGCTCCTGGATGAGAAAAAGATTCGCATCACGGATCAGTCCCTTGCTCTCGAGCATTTTTCCGATCTCTCTGGTCGAGATATCCTCACCGATGGAAACATCTATGCTCGTTCCGTCACCCGTAACGGTAACCGGCGGTTCTGTAAACACCCTGTAGCCGTAGTTGTATGCCATAAGCGCGTATTTTCTCACGAACATGACTACAAGCATGGCAAGAACTATCTTGACTGCCGTGGAAAACACGGAACCTATAATCTCCTTAACATTGTCACTCATTTCTAAACCTCTTGAATTATCGGTATGATCATCGGGCGTCTCTTGGTCTTCTTCCATACATAGTCACTTAGTGATTCCTTTATCGAAGACTTGATCTTGCCCCAGTCAGTAATGCCTCTGCTTAAAAGATCCTCAACAACTTCATGCATAAGCTCTGTTGCTTCCGTAATGAGTTCCTCGGATTCTCTCACATAGACAAATCCCCTCGATACTATATCGGGACCCGCCATAAGCTCTCCGGTTGCCTGATCAAGCGCAAGAACAACAGTCATCATACCTTCTTCCGAAAGCTGCTGCCTGTCTCTAAGTACTATATTTCCAACGTCTCCGACGCCTATTCCGTCAACGAATATCGCACCTGTCGGTACCTTTCCGGTAACCTTTGCTTCATGCTCATCAAGTTCGAGTATATCTCCCGATGAGAGTATGAATACCTTGTCCTTTTCCATTCCAAGATCCATGGCAAGCTTTGCCTGAGCCTTTAGATGCTTAAACTCGCCGTGAACGGGGATTGCATATTTGGGTCTTACCAGAGAATATATAAGCTTGATCTCTTCCTGGCATGCATGTCCTGATACATGTGCATCCTGGAATATAACATCAGCGCCCTTCATGGCAAGCTCGTTTATAACCTTGGTAACAGCCTTCTCATTTCCCGGAATGGGGTTTGATGAAAAGATTATTGTATCTCTTGGACCGATCGATATCATCCTGTGGATATCGGCCGCCATCCTGCTTAAAGCAGCCATGCTCTCTCCCTGAGAACCCGTTGTTATTATACAGGTCTTTTCCTCGGGATAATTCTTCATCTGCTCGATAGGTATGAGAGTGTTCGGAGGTATGTTTACATATCCGAGCGCCTGTGCGGTCTCAATGATATTGACCATGCTGCGCCCTTCCAAAACAACCTTTCTCTCAAACCTGTATGCGGAATTTATGATCTGCTGCACCCTGTCAACATTTGATGCAAATGTAGCTATTATTATCCTGTTGCTTCGATGCTCAGAGAATATCGTATCAAATATCTTTCCGAGCGTTCTCTCAGAGGGAGTAAATCCGGGACGTTCCGCATTTGTGCTGTCGCATAAAAGCGCGAGCACTCCTTTATGTCCGATCTCGGCGAACCTCTGAAGATCTATCGCATCACCGAATACCGGTGTGTAATCAACTTTAAAATCACCTGTATGGACTACGATCCCGGCAGGCGAATATATGGCAAGCGCAGCGGCATCGACTATGCTGTGATTGGTCCTTATGAACTCGACTCTTAACTGACCGAGATTGATGCTCTGTCCGAACTTGACTATCTTTCTTTTTATCTGGTTTTTAAGGTCATGTTCCTCAAGCTTGTGATCAATGAGCCCCATTGTCAGCTTGGTAGCATATAAAGGAATGTTTATCTCCTTTAATATATACGGCAGAGCACCTATATGATCCTCATGTCCGTGTGTTATGACAAAGCCCTTGACCTTGTCTATATTGTTCTTAAGATATGTAACATCCGGTATTACCAGGTCTATCCCCAGCATATCATCCGAAGGGAAACTCAAGCCGCAGTCAACTATGACTATCGTATCCTCATATTCGAAAGCGGTAATGTTCATCCCTATCTGTTCGAGTCCGCCCAGAGGAATGATCTTAAGCTTACCAGATGATGGTTTTTCTTTCTTCAAATCCTTTCTCTCCTATTATTCTTCAGAAACGAACTTAACGTCATCCAAAAGATCCTCAAAGACCCCTGCTACTGCCTTAAGTTCCGTATCATCATCGACTATCGCATAGACACTGTCCTTATCCTCGTCCTTTGACATATCCTTTAAGATGAGCGCCTCGCCGTCGCCTTCTTCAAAATCCGTTACCAGTATATAATTTGTGCCGTTTATCCTTGTCTGTTCCAAAACATAGAATTCAACAGGCTCGTCCCCGTCAGGACAGAATACTATCTTTTCAAGTTTCATTTATTTTCCTCTTTTTTGCTTTCAGCCAAATGATCCAGATATTCCTGCAGGATGAACACCGCAGCTATCTGATCCACATATTTTTTCCTGTTCTCTCTTCTGACACCCGATTCAATGAGCGCTTCATCCGCAGCTACCGTTGTGAGTCTCTCATCCCACAGTATTACTTCAAGACCCGTTCTTCTTTCCAGCTTTTCCCTAAACTCCTCGCTGAATCTGGCCCTGTCGCCGATAGTATCGTTCATGTTTTTGGGATAGCCTAAAACGATCCTTTCGACGCCGTTTTGTACAATGAGCTGTTCTATGCGAGCAAGAGTCTGACGAAGCTTGTTCTCTTCTTTTCTGGTTATAGTCTCAACCGGCTGAGCCGTAATGAGCAGAGGGTCGCTTATCGCCACCCCTACAGTCTTTGAGCCCAGATCAAGTCCCATTATCTTCATTTTTGCTCTATTCCCAGCCGTGCTTCTTGATATACTCTGTAAGGAGTTCCTCAACAAGCTCATCACGCTCAACCTTCTGTATCATGCTTCTAGCATTGTTGTGGCTGGTGATATAAGTGGGATCTCCCGACATGATGTATCCGACTATCTGGTTTACCGGGTCATATCCCTTCTCCTGCATAGCCTCGAATACCATCTCAAGGATGATCTTTACGCTTGTTTCCTTTTCTACATCAACTTTGAAAAACTGTGTGTTGCCTATCTCTCCCATAGTCTTTCTCCTTAATTAGCCGTATTGAAAGTAAATTATGCCACCTTTTATGGTAACATTTTTTATATCATCTTTTCAATAACATAATGTCATTTTGCAAAAATCCCGTAACAGTCCCCTCAATGATAAGGTTCTTTTCGTAAGCGCCCTCGACTGCCATCATGATATAGTTTTTGGTATGGCCGAGAGTGTATGTCCTGTTATCGATCTTTGTCTGTTCCTCAGTCAGTATCTCTTCCTTTTTTCCCACGACGGCACTCATAAATCTTTTCATATGTATCTTATTTATCTTTTCGAGTTCATCGCTTCTTTGAGCCTTGACCTTCTCTGTAAGCTGACCGGGCATTGTATCGGCTACCGTTCCGTGCCTTCTTGAATACTTGAAAATATGAGTCTCGTAAAAATCTATGCTTTCTACAAAACTTATGGTCTTTTGAAACTCCTCTTCTGTCTCACCGGGAAATCCTACGATGATATCCGTTGTGATGGCAGGATGTTCATAATATTCTCTAATGAGCTTTACGCCTGCAGCATACTCATTTGCAGTATATCTCCTGTTCATTCGCTTAAGCGTCTCGTCGCATCCGCTCTGCAAAGACAAATGAAAGTGCGGACATACCTTATCTATTGCAGATATGCTCTCAAGAAACTGTCTTGTTATTACCCTTGGTTCAAGAGAACCTAGTCTTATCCTCTTGATCCCATCTAAATCTGATACCTTTTTAATGACATCTATCAGATCAAAGTTAGTATAATCCTCGTTTGCCACCAGGTTGTACGAGGTTCTTTTATCATGCAGATCAAGCCCGTAAGAGCTTAAGTGGATACCGGTAAGCACTATTTCTTTATATCCGGCATCGGCCAGTCTTTTTATCTCATCAACAACATCCTTTTGATCTCTTGATCTTATCCTTCCTCTGGCAAACGGGATTATGCAGAATGTACAGAACTGGTCACACCCGTCCTGTATCTTTATATCAACCCTGGTCCTTTCAGATGAGCCATCTATGCTGTAATCCTCATATTTTATGGGAGAAGAGATATCATCAACAACAGCCTTCTTTTCATGTGACTTTTCATATTCATTTATTATATCTATGAGCTTTTCCTTGTGATTATTGCCTATGACCAGATCGACTGCTTCATCTGAAAGAGCTCCCTTAGTATCTGTCTGGGCATAGCAGCCGACAGCTACTACTATTGCCTCGGGATTGGTTTTCTTTGCTTTATGCAGCATCTGGCGGCTTTTTCTGTCAGCGATATTTGTCACGCTGCAGGTATTTATCACATATACGTCCGCTTTTTGTGTAAATTCAACAATTTCCCAGCCCGCTTTTCGTGCATTTTGCTGCATCATTTCTATTTCGTACGTATTCACTTTACATCCAAGATTGTGGAATGCTACAGTTTTCATGTTTTTTACCGGTTTTTTCGTTAATCTTTATGTCTTGACTTTTCACTGCCCCGCCTTTAAGATTGTAGTCGTAAGGTACACAGGATTTATAAATAAGGAGGAGAACAATATGAAGACAGTTCAGATTTCATTAAACTCAATCGATAAAGTAAAGTCATTCGTAAA
>JAEEGL013858170.1_pt1 | contig 15649 bp, 16 predicted proteins | sample 9134231 | NCBI WGS metagenome assembly JAEEGL01 (sample SAMN16246548, study PRJNA631951) | gut metagenome | biome: gut microbiome; feature: rumen; material: fiber-attached | host: Bos | place: Iran: Karaj | collected 2018-10
ATACGTGTCGGAAAGCATGATGACGGGGGTCATGTTCTCAAGCGCTATCTTCGATGCTTCGTAAGCAAAATGGAAACAGTTGGCGGGAGTGGATGCTGCTATCACCACTGCAGGACACTCGCCGTTTCTGCCGTACACGGCTTGCAAGAGGTCGGTCTGCTCGGTTTTGGTAGGAAGACCTGTACTAGGTCCTCCGCGCTGAACATCTATCACTACCAGCGGCAGCTCTGCCATCACAGCCAGACCTATGGCTTCGCTCTTCAGACTCAATCCCGGTCCGGAGGTGCTGGTGGCTGCCAGACAACCTGCGAAACTGGCACCTATGGCGGTGCACACGCCCGCTATCTCGTCTTCGGCTTGCACTACCACCACGCCCACATCTTTTCGTGCTGCCAACTCGTGCATGATGTCGGTGGCGGGAGTGATGGGGTAGGAACCAAGGAACAGACGCTTGCCGGCTTTTTCGGCAGCGGCTATGAGTCCCCATGCCGTGGCTTTGTTGCCTGCAATGGAGGTGTAAGTGCCATGAGGCAGATTCTCCGACTTGTCGATAGTATAGGTGTTTATGTTGAGTGCCAGATTCTGACCGTAGTTGAAGCCGTCGGTCAGCACTTTCACGTTGGCAGTCAGCAGATCGGGTTTCTTTTTGAATTTGTTCTCCAGGAAATGCACGGCTTTGTCGATCGGACGGTTGAAGAGCCAGCAAATCAATCCGAGTGCGAACATGTTTTTCGATCGGATGATGGCTTTGTTGTCCATGCCCGAGTCACGAAGCGACTCCTTGGTGAGTGTGGTCAGTGCTACCGGCACAATCTGCTGACTCTCGGGCAACTGCAGTTCGGTGAACGGATTGTCGGTCTTGTATAGTGCTTTCTCGAGGTCTTTGGGGGTGAAGTTGTCGGTGTCGATGATGATTACCGAGTCTGGCCTGATGTTTCCGGTGTTCACTTTCAGTGCTGCAGGGTTCATCGCTACGAGCACATCGGCTTTGTCGCCGGGAGTGTAGATATGTTTGGCTCCCAGTTGCACCTGAAATCCGCTCACACCTCCGAGTGTGCCTTGCGGTGCGCGTATCTCTGCAGGAAAATCGGGAAAAGTGCTAATTTCGTTGCCAAGAATGGCGGAGAGGTTGCTGAATAGTGTTCCGGTGAGTTGCATACCGTCGCCACTGTCACCGGAGAAGCGTACAACTACGCTTTGTAATGGTGTTTTCATCTTAATTTAAGGACGTTATTCTTGTTGCTTTTGGTTGTTGTTATGTGTTTTTTGTTTGAAAGTGCAAAGTTACGACAATTATTTTATAATTGCAAATTGCCAGTCGCCGATGATATTCAATTATTGTTAAAATGTGAAAAAGAATGGATGATGAGTCGGCAATGTTTGGACATCTCAGCGCGTGTGGCAGGAGAATACACTATCATGCACTTCTCTCTGACAATAGACCTTTTCGGGTCGGGGCTATTGACTATCCAATATTGCAGAAGGCGATGAAAGAGTTACGTAAAACCTATTTGATCAAGGATTAGTTAGGTCTGCAGCAGCACGAACGACTGTTTGCCTCCGACATATTTTTTCATTTTTTCATTTTTACACATGTGTGAACGGTATATGGCCGCCATTATTATATATATTATTATATATATTAATATAATTCTTATACCCCTAGGAGTCCCCCAAAATTGCCGATTTTTGTACCCTGATTTTCGGCATAAAGTGGCATGATTTTGCCCATGAAGTAAGTATTTTTGGCAACGAAATGAGGAGTTTCTCCTACTTTACTACAATGCAAGAGGTATAGCAGATCAGAATTTTATGTGTAAAAATGAAAAAATGAAAATTTTTCTCTTGCCTACGGATAAACAACTCTATAACCACTTATTTTTTCATTATTTCATTTTTACATAAAAAAATGTAATGAATGTGTCTTTTACTAATTTTAGTAGACAGTTCTATGCCGGTTTTCCTAAAATCTTGATAGGTTCAATATCGGACACAAAAAGGGTACCCGCGAATGGCGGACACCCAGTTGCATATAATAATATATAAGGAGTCTTTAGAGATTAGATCTCATCGTGAGCATGCATCTGCTGAACATAAACAGCATGCATCATCTTCTCGCGCTTGATCTCTGAAGGCTTCTCAAACTGCTGACGGCGGCGAAGTTCTTTCACAACACCGGTTTTTTCGAATTTACGTTTGAATTTCTTCAGGGCGCGCTCTATATTCTCGCCTTCTTTAACAGGAACTACGATCATGTTTTTGTGTGTTAAATGTTTATTAATTAATTATTTTCATTACTGTTCGCATCTCGCGAAATGGGCTGCAAAATTACAGCAAACTTTTTAATTACGCAAATATTTTTTCACTTTTTCTTGAAAAAACACTCCTCCTTTCTATAAATCGTAGCGATATGGGGTATGTTTGTTTGTTATGTTTGTAGTCAATAGACTCTGCTGATGGTATGGTCGAGGAGCATACGCAGAGCCTCGGTTGTGGCATCGGGTTTGAAGCAGTCGAGTGCCGCGAGTGCGGTTTGGTAATGCTCCCGCATGCGTTGTTGTGCATATCGGATGCCGTCGTAGCGTAGCACAAACGACTTGATTTCGTTCTCGACTTGCATGTTGAATTCGTTCTGCGTGAGCGAGATGATGTATCGTGCTTCATCTTTCGATGCACGGTTGAGTGCAATGAGCAGGGGCAGCGTTACTTTTCCGTCGCGTATGTCGCCCATGGTGGGTTTGCCGAGTTCGTCGGAGTCGGAATAGTCGAGTATGTCATCCTGCATCTGGAAGCAAATGCCGAGTTGTTCGCCGAAGGATGAGAGGGCAGTCTCCTGACGCATGGTGGCACCCGAACTGGCAGCTCCCATCTCGCAACATGCGGCAAAGAGTCGTGCGGTCTTTCGATCGATGATGTTGAAGTAGTCTTTCTCGGTGATCCACATGTCGTCTTTGGAATGCAGTTGGAGCAACTCTCCGTCGCTGAGCGACTTGCCCATTTCGGAAACTATGCCGAGAATCTTCACGTTTCTCAATTTAGAGAGGATGTCGATCACCTTGGCAAGCATAAAGTCGCCCACGAGTACGGCAATCTTGTTGTTCCATCTGGCGTTCACAGACGGCAATCCGCGACGCATGTCGCTTCCGTCCACTACATCGTCGTGAATCAGACTGGCGGTGTGGAGCATCTCGAGTGCTACTGCCGACATGATGGTCTTCTCGTTGATGCCGTGGCAGAGTTTGGCACTGAGGAGCACGAGCAGAGGTCGCAACTGCTTGCCGCGACGAGCCAGAACCACGGAAAAGACATCGCTCAGCAGAGAGTTGTCGGTGCGCAATGCATTCTCAAACTCCTGCTGGAACATGCGGAACTCCGCAGCCACCGGTTTTCGTATTTCTTCTATCGTTATCATAAAAGAGGGTGCAAAGGTAGTGAAAGTTTGGTTAATACACAAATTTATTTTGCATTTACAGCCAACCTCGTTCTGTCTATTCCTGTCAAACAATTAACTCGTTAATTTTCAATAAATAACTACTATCGTTACTATATGATTACTATGTGATTAGTATGTGATTAGTATGTGATTAAGCCATAAGTCCCTTATAACCAAACATATACACTCGTAAAAACAGCAGAAGTATGGAGTCGCTCCATACTTCTACTTGATAATCAGGCACATAACGCCTATATCATATATCAAATCTATTCTATTTCTTGCACAAGACGAACTGCAAGTCCATATTCACGATGGACTTCGTTTGTGCCGGATCCATAGAAAAAGTATGCATTGTAGCTGTAAATCCCGGGAGTAGATGTCCAATATGAACAACGTTGGGCAGTTACTCTTTCGTCTACGCGTTCACCGGCTTCCGGAAGAAATACTGCTCCTGCTGACTCCAACTTTTTCCAATCTCCTGAAGAAAATGAATTAATGTTATAATCATCATATAATGAAATTGATATTGATATTCCTTCCGGAGCAGACCAGTCGTCAGGGAATAACAAAAATCCGTTTCTATAATAACCGCTTGCATATTCTATTCTCGCCATTGTCACTGCATTCTCGCGACTTAATATATACAAATATTCTTCCATGGTTGGAGTGCGCCATGCGTAAGCCTTGTTTCCTCCGTTAGCAATAGGATTTACTCCCCAGTCGGTAAAATTGAAAGTCTGACTCGCAGAACGTTTAAAAGGCTCTTTTGCTGTACCAAAGCCAAACAAGTCAAGCCAGTAATCGCAATTGGTCTCAAGCTTGATAAAGCTGTTTTCGTCACCTATAATGTCATACTGGTTCTCGGCAAAGCGCCAAGTGTCGGTAGTGGGTTTGTATTGCAGATTACCAGATGCAAAACGCACTTGTTTGCCCTCTGATACTGTGAATTTGCCTGAGAGTATTTTTTCCGTGGGGATTTCGGGATCCACTCCTTCGCCGGTCACTTCTACCTGACATTGTGCTTCAAATTTGCCACAGTGAGCGGTAATAGTGGCTTTTCCTGCTTCCTGGGCAAATACCTTTCCTTTTTTAACAACTGCAACATTCTCACGAGAACTCTCCCACATGATATCAGGAGCAACTTTCCCGGCAGATTCTGGCTCATAAAGCACTACCAGTGTGTAAGACTCGCCAACCTCCAAGGTTAACGTTTCTTTGTTAAGGCTTATACTTTCCAATTCGGTTGAACTATTGCATCCGGCAAGAAGAATTGCCGCAAATGCAAACAAAAAGAACTTTTTCATATTTGAAAATTTTTAAGTTTCGGTTGCAAAGATATAACATATTTCTAGAATGTGCAAGCAACTTGTTGTTTTTCTATTAGGAGTTTGCAAGTTCTTTCTGCGAAAATCTACACAATGCGTCAAATAATCCACTTTTTATTGTAAAATTATGCTTATCTTTGCAACGTGAAAAAACGCGCGAGCAAACAACATAAAAACCCTACAATAATATGAAACAATTCATGGACAAGAACTTCCTGCTGCAGACCGAAACAGCACAGGAGTTGTATCACGAGCATGCGGCCAAGATGCCGATTATAGACTACCACTGCCACCTGATTCCGCAGATGGTAGCAGAAAACAAACGATTCGAATCGATTGCACAAATATGGTTGATGGGCGACCACTATAAATGGCGTGCAATGCGTAGCAACGGTGTGGACGAGCGATTCTGCACAGGCAAAGACACCACCGACTGGGAGAAATTCGAGAAGTGGGCAGAGACAGTGCCTTACACCTTCCGCAATCCGCTTTACCACTGGACACATCTGGAACTGAAGACTGCTTTCGGCATCGAGAAACGTCTGAATCCCGAGACCGCCCGTGAGATCTACGACCGCTGCAACGACCTCATCGCTCACGACCCCAAGTTCACTCCGCGTGGACTGATGAAGCACTACAACGTGGAAGTGGTATGCACAACCGACGATCCTGCCGACACTCTGGAATGGCACAAGATGGTGGCTGCTGATCCTACCGCCGAAGTGCGCATGTTGCCCACATGGCGTCCTGATGCAGAAATGAACATCGACGCTGCCACTTTTATGGCATACATAGAGAAACTGCAGAAAGCAAGCGGCGTGGAGATACGCAGTTTCGCCGACCTCAAAGATGCTCTTCAGCGTCGTCACGACTTCTTCGAGAGCATGGGTTGCCGACTCAGCGACCACGGAATAGAAGAGTTCTACGACGAGCCGTACACCGACCGTGAGATAGACGAGATACTACAGAAAGCCCTTGCTGGCAAACCTCTCTCGGTATACGAGACACGCCAGTACAAACATGCCTTCATGCATATGCAGGCAGAAATGGACTACAACGCAGGTTGGACACAGCAATATCACTATGGCGCCATCCGCAACAACAACTCGAAGATGTTCGCACAACTTGGTGCCGACACCGGTTTCGACTCGATAGGCGAGTTCACCACAGCAAAAGCTATGGCGCATTTCCTCGACGAGATGAACTCATGCGGCAAACTGGCAAAGACTATTCTGTACAACCTGAATCCCTGCGCCAACGAAGTGATTGCCACTATGCTCGGCAATTTCCAGGACGGATCGGTGCCCGGAAAGATTCAATTCGGCTCCGGATGGTGGTTCCTCGATCAGAAAGACGGAATGGAGAAACAGATGATGGCACTGAGTAACCTCGGTCTGCTCTCACGCTTCGTGGGTATGCTCACCGACTCGCGCTCCTTCCTCAGTTATCCGCGTCACGAGTATTTCCGCCGCACGCTGTGCAACATCCTTGGCAACGACATAGAGAACGGTATGGTGCCTTACACCGGATACGAGAAACTGCGCGTGCAGCAGATGGTGGAAGACATTTGCTACAACAACGCTAAAGAGTTCTTCAAGTTTTAAGCAGACATGAGTCGACTGCCATATTCAGCGTCGACAACAGCGACAAAACCGTGTAAAAAATATTAACCAGATATAAACAAATCAAAACATGGCAAAAATTGTAACCTTAGGCGAGATAATGCTTCGCCTTTCACCCAATGGCAACGACCGTTTTATACAGAGCGAGAGTTTTCGTATCATCCCCGGGGGCGGTGAAGCGAACGTGGCTATTTCTCTGGCGAACTATGGTCATGAGGCCTATTTCGTAAGCAAACTTCCAAAGCATGAAATCGGTCAGATAGCAGTGAATGCAATGCGTCGATACGGCGTGAATACCGATTTTATCGCCCGTGGCGGCGACCGCGTAGGTCTGTATTATGCAGAGACAGGTGCTTCCATGCGCCCCTCGAAAGTGATTTACGACCGTGCTCATTCGGCAATCGCCGAGGCCGATCCTCAGGATTTCGACTTCGACAAGATAATGGAAGGTGCCGACTGGTTCCATTGGTCAGGCATCACTCCCGCCATCTCCGACAAAGCCGCTTTGCTGACCCGTCTGGCATGCGAAGCTGCCAAACGCCACGGAGTGATGGTCAGTGTTGACCTGAATTTCCGCAAGAAACTCTGGACAAGCGAGAAAGCTATCTCTGTAATGCGTCCGCTGATGAAATATGTTGACGTTTGTATCGGCAACGAAGAAGATGCCGAACTCTGCCTCGGATTCAAACCCGAAGCCGATGTGGAAGGCGGTCAGACTGATGCAGCAGGATATGAAGGCATCTTCCGTCAGATGCAGAAAGAGTTCGGCTTCCGCTTTGTGGTGAGCACTCTGCGCGAGAGCTACAGCGCTACATACAACGGATGGAAAGCTCTCATCTTCGACGGCAAGGAGTTCTATCAGTCGAAACGTTATGAGATCAATCCTATTATCGACCGCGTGGGTGGAGGCGACTCTTTCTCAGGTGGCCTGATTCACGGAATGCTGACCTACAAGACTCAGGGCGAGGCTCTGGAGTTCGCTGTGGCAGCTTCCGCACTGAAGCACACCATCAACGGTGACTTCAATCTGGTATCGAAAGAAGAAGTAGAATCATTAGCAGGAGGAAATGCAAATGGTAGAGTTCAAAGATAAATGCAAGGGCGCAATGGTGCCCGTGTTTTTCCATGCTGACAGTGCAGTATGCGAAAATGTGCTCCGTGCTTGTTATGCAGGTGGAGTAAGAATATTCGAGTTCACCAACCGCGGTGCAAGTGCCTATTCCACTTTTCTCAAACTGAGAAAGATAGTGGACGACGAGATGCAAGACATGTCGCTCGGAGTAGGATCGGTGGTAAGAGCTGCCGATGCCGAGAAGTTCATCGATGCAGGCGCCGACTTCGTGGTTAGTCCATGCATGTCGATGCCCGTGCTCGAAGTGTGCAAACAGAAGGAGATACCTTACGTACCCGGATGCGGCACTGTGACCGAAATCTTCAATGCTCAGGAAGCAGGTTGCGCCGTCACCAAACTCTTCCCCGGTGATGTATACGGACCTAACATGGTGAAGGGCCTGATGGCTCCTATGCCATGGTCGATGATCATGGTTACGGGCGGTGTCTCTCCCGACAAAGACAATCTGGAGAAGTGGTTCAAAGCAGGCGTATACTGCGTAGGAATGGGCAGCAAACTGTTCCCCAAAGAAGTGATAGCTTCGAAAGACTGGTCGTACATCACACAAAAATGCCGCGAGTGTTTCGAAATAATTAAAAACGCAAAATAATCTGATTCTATGAGTACACAACAAAAACTAATGAGCAACTGGCGCTGGTGGTTGTGCTCGCTGCTTTTTGTGGCAACCACAGTCAACTATCTGGATCGACAGGTCCTCTCTCTGACATACGAGGAATTTATCAAACCCGAGTTTCACTGGACTGACGACGACTACGGAACAATCACCAGTCTGTTCAGTATCTTCTACGCTATAGCATGTCTGTTCGCAGGCAAATTTGTGGATTGGATGGGTACCAAGCGCGGCTATCTGATTGCTATAGGCGTATGGAGTGCAGGCGCTGTGATGCATGCCGCTTGCGGCATCGCTACCACTTGGTTTGTGCCTGAAATCGACAGTGTGGCAGCACTTCGTGCAGTGGAAACCGGAAGTCAGGTGGCTTCTGCCATTGCCGCAACATCCGTATGGCTCTTCCTGCTCTGCAGGGGAATACTCGCACTTGGTGAGGCGGGCAACTTCCCCGCAGCAATAAAAGTTACTGCCGAGTATTTCCCGAAGAAAGACCGCGCTTTCGCTACTTCGCTCTTCAATGCAGGTGCATCGGTAGGCGCTTTGGCAGCTCCCCTCTGCATCCCGCCTCTGGCAAAGCATTTCGGATGGGAGATGGCATTCATCATCATCGGTGGACTCGGCTTCATCTGGATGTTCTTCTGGCAGTTCATGTACGACAAACCTGAGAAATCAAAACACGTAAATGCAGAGGAACTGGCTTATATTCAGCAGGATAATGCTGCTGAGGAGAAACCCGTGGAAGCAAAACCCGCCGAGGAGAAGAGTATCCCGATGTGGAAATGTTTCGGCTACAAGCAGACTTGGAGTTTCATCGTTGGCAAGTTCTTCACCGATGGTGTATGGTGGTTCTTCCTCTTCTGGGCACCCTCCTATTTCCAGAACCAGTTTAACATCAAAGCATCCGACTCGCAAGGTCAGGCTTTGATCTTCGTTCTTTATGCTATTGTTACTTTCATCTCCATTGGAGGCGGCTATCTGCCCAAGATCTTTGTTGAAAAGAAAGGAATGGAGCCTTATTCCGGCCGAATGCTGGCAATGCTTCTGTTCGCCTTCTTCCCGCTGGTGGCTCTGGCAGCACAACCTCTTGGCGTTCATTCGCCGTGGTGGCCTGCAGTGCTGATCGGTATAGCAGGCGCTGGTCATCAGGCATGGTCGGCAAACTTGTTCTCTACAGTAGGCGATATGTTCCCGAAGTCGACTATCGCTACTATCACCGGTATCGGTGCTATGGCAGGCGGTATCGGCTCGATGATAATCCAGAAAGTGGCAGGTCGTCTGTTCACTTATGCCGAAGCACAGGGTAGTGCCTTCTCGTTCCTCGGATTCGAAGGCAAACCTGCAGGTTACTTCATTATGTTCTGCTTCTGCGGTCTGGCATATCTGATTGCATGGTCGATAATGAAGAGTCTGGTGCCGAAGCATAAAGCAATAGAGGCTTGATGACAATTCTATAATTCATCATCTATGAGACGTCTGGTTTTCTTGATAGTCATATCGGTGTATACCTTGTCGCTGTTGGCGGCAGGGGATACACTGCGTATACTTTGTATCGGCAATAGTTTCTCCATGGATGCAGTGGAGCAGGAGTTGCTCCCTATGGCAGAGGCTGAGGGAGTAACGCTGATGGTAGGCGATCTGTATATAGGCGGATGCTCGCTGGAGCGTCATGTTAACAGTATTCAGCAGCAAATACCTGATTATACTTACAACGAACTCCGCAACGGAAGACACGATGTGTATGAGCACACTACTTCCAACGAGGCTCTTCGCAAGTATGACTGGGATATTATTACTATGCAACAAGCAAGTCACTACAGCGGAATGTGGGAGACTTACGAACCTTGGTTGGGAATACTGATCGACTCTGTAAAGACCATCTGCCCCAACGCGAAGATTGCCTGGCATATGACATGGTCGTATTCCAAAGACTCCAACCACGGAGGGTTCAAAAACTACAACTGCAACCAGCAGGAAATGTACAACCGCATATGCGATTGCGCAGATCGATTGATGGCGAAATATCCGTTCGATATCTTTATTCCTGTTGGCAAAGCAGTGCAGAAAGCGCGTGAAACCAAACTCGGCGATACCTTCTGTCGTGACGGTTTCCATTTGAGTTTCGAATACGGAAGATATCTTGCTGCATGCGTATGGTTGCAGACTCTTACGGGCACAAAACCTCACAAGAGCAAGAATCGTTTGATACCGTATTACGGCAACTATTGGGAACTGCGTGCAGTGCAGAGCCGCGATGTTCGTTCTGCAAAAACAGAGAGCATTTGCCGGAAGGTGGCAAAGAAAATCGTGAAAGACTCAAAGAAGTAATTCAGAATAAGTAATGCAAAAAGCGCTTGCCGACAGGCAGGCGCTTTCTGTTTTATTATTAGGTCATGCTCAATGAAGCGTGTCTCTGCTTATTTGAACAGATTTCTGAAGAAATTCTTTTTGTCGGCTGAACCGGGTTTGCTGTTCTCACTTGCGGCAAACTTCTCCATCATCTCTTTCTCCTCTTTGCTCAACTGCTCGGGGATGTATACACCCACATTGATGAGCATGTCGCCTGTGGCATATTGTCTGCCGTATTGGTCGATCACGGGCAGACCTTTGCCTCTAAGTCTGAGTACTTTGCCGGGTTGGGTGCCGGGAGTGATCGTCACTTTCGCTTTTCCTGAGAGGGTAGGTACTTCTACCAGGCCGCCAAGGGCAGCTGTCGGTACGGAGAGCAACAGGTTGTATATCAGATCGCCCTCGTCGCGGATGAGGTCGGGATGCTTCTCTTCTTCGATGAGTACAAGCAGATCGCCGTTTACTCCTCCGTGGGGGGCTGCATTGCCCTTACCTTGTATGTTGAGTTGCATGCCGTCCATTACGCCTGCAGGAATCTGGATACTTATCACTTCCTCGCCTTGCTTGACTCCGTTTCCGCCGCATTCGCTGCATTTGTTCTTTATCACCTTGCCTTCTCCACCGCATGTAGGACAGGGTTCTTGAACTTGCATCATTCCGAAAATGCCGCGTTGGGTCTTCACTATTCTACCTGTGCCGTGACATGTAGGACATGTCTCGGTGTTGCCGTCTTCCGAACCTGTGCCATGGCAGTGCTCGCAAGGAATGAGTTTCTTTACCTTGATTTTTTTCTCGACACCGGTAGCTATCTCTTCAAGTGTCAGACGCACTTTCACGCGCAGGTCGCTACCTTTGCGTACACGCTTCGTGCTCCCGCCGAAACCGTGTCCACCAAAGAAACTGCTACCCATTCCCCAACTCTCGAACAAATCGCCGAACTGCGAGAATATATCTCCGAGGTCCATTCCTTGACCGCTGAATCCACTTCCACCTACTCCGGAGAAGCCGTATTGGTCATAGCGTTGACGTTTCTGAGGATCGCTCAGAACTTCGTATGCCTCAGCTGCCTCCTTGAACTTCTCCTCTGCTTCTTTGTCGCCGGGGTTCTTGTCAGGGTGGTATTGAATGGCTTTCTTGCGATAGGCCTTCTTTATCTCCTCTGCGGTTGCCGTTTTGGGTACCTCAAGGACTTCGTAATAATCACGTTTGTTCTCTGCCATAGTTTTATTCTCCTACTACTACCTTTGCATATCTGATCACCTTTTCGCCAAGCATATAGCCCTTTTGTGTGCAGTCTATCACTTTGCCCTTTTGTTCCGGTGTCGGAGCTGGGAAGGTAGTGATGGCCTCATGAAATTCGGTGTCGAACACTGCATCGGTTGTGTCGATTTGCTTCACCTCGTTCTTCTCGAGGAAACTGATGAACTTATTATATATAAGGTCAATGCCTTCGCGCAATGCTTGAACATCTTCGGTATCTTTCATCGCGGTTTTGGCACGCTCGAAGTCATCGATAAGCGGAAGCATGTCGCGGAATATTCGTTCGCCTGCCGTGGTCAGCAGATCCAGTTTCTCTTTGTTCGTGCGGCGACGATAGTTGTCAAACTCCGCCATCATACGAAGATTCTTATCTGCCAAATCGGCACACTTCTCCTTCAATTCCTCCAGTTCTTTCTTTATATCTTCCTCTTCCTGAATGGTCTCTTGAGCCTCGGCATTGAGATTCTCTTCGTTGTCGGGCGTCAGGTTTTCGCCCTGTGGCTGAGCCTCAGGGTCGTTATTTGGATGTTTCTTTGACATAGTTATATGTTTTTTGTTGCTTTAGATAGGGCAAAATGAGTGCCAATAGCGGATATCGCACTTTGTCTGCCAATTTGGCAGAGAAGGTGATAATGGTCTCTTTATATAACAACTGCATAACTATGCAGTCTGAGTGCATAATTATGCAGAAATCTTAATAATAGTATATTTTTGGAAAGACATCGGATAAGCCACTCCAAGCCGAGTGTTTGCCCACTCTTCATTATGCACTTTTTATGCATAATCTTAAAGATTGCATACTTTTCAGTTTCGGTAAGCGGAGAGAATAAAGTTGAAAAACTCTTCTGCATTTTTTGCAGGAGGAGCGTCTTCTTTCATCGACACTGTCGTTAGGTGGAATCTTGCATACCAAATGCCCTCCTTGTTCTTTTCCGGACTGAGATATACCAGCAGTTGCTTGTTGTCAGAGAGGGTCTCGCGTGCATATTTTTCAGGCACTATCACGGCAATTCCCAGTGTCTCTTTTGCATATTTGATGGTGTCGTTCACCGGCCAGTCTGTTCCCCAAGAAGCAAGAATAATGCCCTCATTTCCTTCCGCTGATGCAGTATCTTCCCACTTTTGGCATATACCGTCTTCACCGATTCGTTGAACTCCGGTTACCAGATTTCCCAGATGCTCTGAGAGGAAAACCTCGCAAAGCATGTCGCGATGACCTGCCAGAATAGTATATCGGGTTCTCATGTCTACCGTCTTGTCCTCGGTCTGCAGTCCTTTCACTTCCACTTCAGCCACAGCGCAAGTGTCTGTCATTGAGACTATTCGCTGTGTCCTGCTCGTGAATTTGTCCATGTTTTGCAGTTTCTGTTTTTCCTCATCCCATGGTCTTACCGAACCTACTCCTATCGTACTTCCCACTTTCAGTACATCATCTCCGTAACCGCAAGCAAGCAGACTGTCGTTGGGATACCACAGACTCTCGGCTAGTTCCAACTGAGGTGTGCGCTTGGCATATACGTCGATGGTCTGACGCTTGTCGAAGTAGATCCTGTAAGCCATCAGTTCGCTTTCCAATGCAACACCATGATGGTGCATCTTGTGGAAGGAGTCGTCGTCTGGATAGAAAGTTTGCTCTTTTACAGGAAGAATACCATAATGCTTTCCTTCGGCAAAACACTCGATAGCGCCTTCTTCATCAAGAGGCACTTTCAAAAACATCTGGGCGTTAACTCGCTTCGTATCTGTCGGTTGCGAGCATGATGCCAGAATCAATATGGAAAGAAACGCTATATTATAGAATCTCTTCGCCATTGATAACCACGTTTTCTTTGGTAATATTCTCGGTCTGATTGAATGTAGCGCCGTTTTCTGCACTCATCTTTATGTTGCGCAAGGTCACATTCTGAATAGGCATCTCAGGCAAACCGTTGAAGTAGATAGCGCGTTTTGCACCATTGCATATCACATTCTCGATGTTGATATCGCGGAATTGGGGGGTGGTCTCGTCAACTTGAGGCACTGCTGCACCCATTCTGGCGGCAATCTCTTCTGCGGTCTCTTCTCCTGCTCCCTTTCCGCCATAGAAAAGATCGAAAAGAAGTGCATCTTCCGGAATGGCATTCATGCATATATTGTCGATATAGATGTTCTCCACTATACCTCCTCTTCCGCGAGTGGATTTGAAGCGGAGACCTACATCAGTGCCTATAAACAGACAATTTTTTACCTCTATATTCTTCACTCCGCCCGACATCTCGCTTCCTACCACGAATCCGCCATGACCATGATAAACTGTGCATCCTTCCACGATGATGTTCTCTGCAGGAATACCACGACGTCTTCCGTCCTCGTTCTTGCCTGATTTCATACAAATGGCATCATCTCCTACATCGAACGAACAATCTTTTATTATCACATTCTTGCATGACTCAACATCCACTCCGTCTCCGTTTTGCGAATACCATGGGTTGCGGACTGTCAGGTGGTTGAGAATCAGATTCTCGCACATAAGCGGGTGCAGATTCCATGCAGGAGAATTCTCAAAACATACACCTTCAAGAAGTATGTTCTTGCAACTCACCAGATTGAGCATCACCGGTCGGAGGAATGACTGGATACTGTTCCACTCTTCATCCGTTGTAAGTCCTACAGGGACATTCTGATCCTCGCAAAGCGAATGAGCATAGATAGCTGCTGAATCAGGATACCATACTTTGCCGTCTTCAGATACTACACCGCCTGCTTCCACTTTCTTTTTCCATTGCGATGCTGTCAGTTTCGATTTCTTCACAGGTCGCCATGCATCACCCGAACCATTGAAAGTTCCATAACCGCAGATAGCGATATTTTCAGCTTCAAAAGCGGAAATGGGAGACTGGCATCTGCGGGTGTCAAGACCCTCAAACGATGCTTCTTTCACGGGATAAAGTTTGAAGTCGGGAGAGAACACAACAAGTGCATTATGCTCGGTATACAAGCGAACATTCGACTTGAGCACAATAGGACCTGTCAGATAAACTCCGTCAGGAATAATAACTGTACCTCCGCCTTGCAAGTTGGCTTCATCAATTGCCTTCTGAATGGCATCGGTTGTGAGTGAAGAACCATCGTTCACTGCCCCGAAATCAAGAACTGAAAACTGACGATTGGGAATCGATGGAAGCGAAACCTGAATGCCGAAAGGAGCATCGCTGATCAGATTCTGGATCTCTGAAGCGGTAGTTTGCTGCCATTGTTGTTTGTCGCAGCATGCGACTAACATTGCTGCTGATAATAGAATAAGGAATATCTTTTTCATTGTAAAACGTATTATCACAGTTTAACAATGCAAAGATATTGCGTATTTTTATAACTCGCGTCTAAATATTGTTAATTTAGGTTGATTTTTTGGCGGAAGATATTTTCCGGATATATAATGTTGGTAAGGAAGAGTCCGTCAGCGGGCACAGATTGACCTGCTGCTGTGCGATGTTTGTGGTTGATAACATCCTGAAACTGACTGATTGTCAGCTTGTTTTTCCCTACTTCGAATAATGTTCCAACCACTGCTCTTACCATGTTCCGAAGAAATCGGTCGGCTGTGATAGTGAAGATGGCGCCGGAAGCTGTCAGCTGCCATTCTGCCCTTGTCACGTGGCAGATAGTGGTCTTGACGTCAGTATGAAGTTTGCAGAAAGAGGCGAAATCATCGGTTCGCAGAAGAATCTGAGCGGCTTCATTCATAAGCGTAAAATCCATATTGCAGGAAATACGCGTCGCCAATCCTGTGAGGAAAGGATCTTTCCGGAAGATACAACGATATTCGTATGTGCGTGAAAGAGCATCGAAACGGGCATGTGCTTCATCTCTCACTTGATAGATATTCCGGATTGCTATATCCTGAGGAAGATAGTTGTTGAGGCGTGATACTAGCGCATC
>JAEEGL014623871.1_pt1 | contig 15649 bp, 11 predicted proteins | sample 9134231 | NCBI WGS metagenome assembly JAEEGL01 (sample SAMN16246548, study PRJNA631951) | gut metagenome | biome: gut microbiome; feature: rumen; material: fiber-attached | host: Bos | place: Iran: Karaj | collected 2018-10
ATTTCTGTTTCACATCCGGATATTTTTCATGATCCACCTCGCTTAAAAACATATCAAGCGGTCTCGCATATACGTCGGCACCTTCAAACAACGGTCTGTATATGACCAATCTCTCTCCCGTTTCCGAGTGTTTTGCGACTTCGACTATCTGATAATAGTTTCCCTTAAAATGTTTATATACCTGCAGCGGTTTAGGTTCGTTTCTCATTCTTCCTCCCATTCTTACGATGAATACTTTATAATAAGCATCTCAACGGCGATCATATCATCGATCAGTCCCTGTTTGGCTGCCGTTTCCGTTTCAACACACTCTTCCACCGCTTCCCTTAAATACTCCGAAGTAAAACGTCCGGAAACAGATATGTATTTACCGACAAAAAACGGATTGATCCTTGTGAGCTTGGATATATCGTCCTTATCCCTGCCGGAATTCTTCAGGATCTTCACCTGCATGAGAAGATTAAATTCCCTCGAAATAAGAGCAAGTATATTCATGGATCTTACCTTAAGTTCGATAAGATCATAGTATAACTTAAGTGCCTTTCTCCTGTTCTTTGCGGCTATGGCACCTACCATCTCGAATATATCATTATCTATGTTTCTTGAGCAGATCTCCTTAACATCATCTTCATCCACGGAACTGTGTCCCGCTCTGTAGCAGATAAGCTTCTCGCTCTCGTTCACCAGCCTTGTCATATCATCGCCGACGTATTCGAGGATACAGTCCATTGCCCTTCTTGTTACCTTAAGACCGCTGTCCGCAAATCTCCGAAGGAGCCAGTTTATAAGATCTGCTTCCTGTAGCCGCTTGAATTCGATTATCCTGCCGAGATCGTGTACCGTCTTATACATTTTGTATCTCTTATCGACAAGTGTGCTCTCATACTTCCTTTCATCCCTGCGCTCCCCTCGAAAACACTCGGTAAAGATCATAAACGTTGTTTCGGGCATATCCTTAAGATACGATGCCAGTTTATCATCGCTTGACTTGAACAGCCCCGTATTTTCCATCACGATGACCCGGCGCGGCGCAAAAAAAGGAACCGTATCGGCATATTCTATCACCTCTCCCATATCGGAAACCGGTCCGTCATAATACCTGCAGTTGAGTTCATCGTCGGTTCCCACAAGAGCATTCACGAGCTTGTCCCTGTAGAGACGGATCAGATACGGTTCAACACCCATCAGGAAATATATATTCTTGAATTTTCCTTCCTTTATATCAGCATCGATGCTTTTCATGATGACATTATAGCACAACGGCAGAAATTATTTAAACAAAAAGATACGTATGTTCCCATCATCAAGATCACAGTCCGTTTCGCCGTCCCTGCCCGTAATATACGTATGCGTTCCCGCACACTCATTGAGGATATCAAGAGTCTCCGCATGCGGATGTCCGTATCTGTTATCCTTACCCGCGCTGATCACGGCAACCGACGGTGACACCCGTTTTAGAAATACACTGCTTGCGGCTGTACGCGAACCGTGATGTGCCACCTGAAGATAATCATATCCTCCGTTTATATTCTCAATGCGGTTTTTTGCAAGATCTTCCTCGACGGCTAAGCTGATATCACCCGTAAACAGCATCCTGAAAGGCTTTACGGCTGTACCCTTTCCTGTTTCATAAAATCCAAAGTCAAGTGTCAGTGAGCCGTCATTAAGATCATCATATCCATTGATATCCTTACCCGGAGATATGCATGTGACCAACAGGTGATCCCACCTGATGCTGTCATCCGCAGTCATTGTATATATCGGGATATCCCTGGCCTTTGCAGCCTTTATGAGCTTCGGATAGTTTTCACTGCCCTTCTGCTCTTTTGAACCGGATATCACGATCCTTCCTATATCGATCCCGGGATCCTCTTCACTCAGTATCTCAAGCAGCCCGCTCACATGATCCAGATCAAGGTGCGATATGAAAAAGGTGTCGATCTCACTTATACCGCTGTATTTAAGAAAGGGAACAAGCCTGTACCTGCCTACCCTGCTTTCGTCCGTACTCCCGCAGTCATAAACAACCGGCGGCACCTTGCTTCCGTGTATTACAAAACACTGCCCCTGTCCCACATCAAGAGCCGAGATCTCAATATCCGGCACTGTCCTTAAACACAAAAGGACAGTTCCTGTCATCCACAGGACCATAAAGCCCGCACCATAAATCTCTAAACGCCGCGAAACCCCTTTCCTTTTTTCATCCGGGACCCCCGCCTTCTTTTTTCGTATATACCTGCGCTCCCATGTAAAAAGCAGATATCCTCCGGATACTGTCATCGCCAGAAAAAAATAATATAAACACATCTGCCACATCTTCGGTCTTCCGGTTATCCACACGCTTCCGGGAATCCTGCATACCGATCCCGTCACAAGATCATACCCCTTCAGTATTAACTTTACCGCATAAACCGCCGGCAGCATGATAAGTTCAAAAAGCCTGCTGCCATTTGAAAAACACAGTGCGATGTTTCCGAGTATCCCTGTAAATATTCCCGCAAAAAGCAGTACCCCCGCAAAAGGCACCACTATCATATTTACCGGTATCCCGTATACGGGAAGCTGATAAAAGAACCACATGGTAAACGGCATGACTGTGATCTGAAGCGAAAATGAGAATAAAAGAGTATTAAGAAGACCCGATATTTTTTTCCTTCCGGATACCGCCAGCACCAGCTCACGTATTCCGGGATATGTAAGCCCTATCCCGATCACCGATGAAAAGGACAGCAGAAAACCGGGATCATATATGCGGTCCGGATTTACGATGAGCATAAGAAGAGACGCAAAAGCCGCCGCGGTCCTAAGATCATAGGTACGTCCCGCTATAAGTGCAGCCGCAAGAAATACAAACATGATCATGGCCCGTACAGCCGAGACCGGCATACCTGTCATAATGCAATACATGATCATTATTGAAAGGCTTATAACGGCGGCAGCAGCCGTCGGAAGCCCGAGTTTTTTAAGCGCGGCAAGAAGCATGCAGCCGAGTGTTACTATATGCAGTCCCGAAAGTGCGAGAATATGTGATATCCCGGCATCTTTATACTGTTCCTTTATATCCTCGTCAAGATCACCCCTGTCGGCAAGTACAAGTGCTTTTATCACGCCGCTGTCATCATCTCCAAGATAACGGTCATAAACATACGCGGTCTGTTCCTTAATTCTGTAAAGCCGGTCCCTTATCATATCATGCGATGCCGATAAACCAAGTATTTTTCCGTCAAAAACTTCATAGCCGTACCCTTTCAGAGCATAATATCTCCTGCGGTCAAACTGTCCTTTGTTGCCCGCCTCTTCCATCAGCCGGAATATGCCTTCCGCCCTGACTTTTGTTCCTATATGCAACCTGTCTCTTATTTTTGGATCTTCTTTTGGATAAAATAATATGTCTTTATCTGATACTGATATGCTTCCGATCTGTACGATCAGTCTGTTGTTCTTCTCTTCTATTCCCCTGACCGTGCCTTCAAATACCTTATGTCTGCCGTCCAGGGTACTTTCCTTTCCGGAAAGTACGTCCTTTTCCCCCGACAGATGCAGGATCACTGTCAACACGGCCGCAAACAGGATGCCGAAGAGACATAACGGTCTCCTTATATACAATATATCCTCCTGTGATCATCGATCATTCACTGTTTACCAGCGCAAGATCCCTCTCAAACGGGGCATTGAGATAACTGTGTTCTCCAAAGGATATCTCTGTCTCTGAATCTATCATGAATTGTACTTTATTTACATTCGGCAGTTCCGTTAACGAATTCACAAACGAATACAATACCACCTCATCCCTCAGATTACCCTGTTTTTGGAGGAATTCTTTGCTTAGGTTTACATAACAAACCCCGTCCTTTGTCGTAACGGCCATCAATCTTACATCCGGTGATGTGACCGGATATGATCCGCCCGACAAAGGTCCCGAGATTATATGCTCACATACGAGCTTCTCCATTGAAATATTTGAATTATATGCCACGGCTTCCGTTGTCTCCACAAGAGCTGTGCCGGACTCATCCGCAAAGTACAGTTTCAGACGTGTCCTTTCATATGAGTTTATCTCATCACCCGCATTGTCTATGAACATATCCGCCGTCATAATGCCTATCGGAGCACCCTTGGAATCATTGACCGGAACACCTTCAACCGTAAAAGACATCTCTCCTATGCCGTCTATCTGATCCAGTGTCCTGACTATCGCGGCCCTCTTCAGTATTTCCTCCCGGCCCGTGGTCTTATAGTATTCGGCGGAAAAATCAATAAGCAGCACTCCGTCCTTCAATATCGCAGATATGACATTAACGTCCTCCGGGATGGCCGGACGCAGATCATAATCCGCAGGCTGTGTGGACAGAGCATCGAGCACTTCGTTTATAAGGTCCTCAGTATCTTCGGAGGACGGAACAAAACCCACCGGCTTTACAAACGTGCCGTCTTTTCCCGGATAATATATCCTGAATGCATCATCCGGGATATCCGCCTTTTTGCCGCATCCACAGATGAGCAGAAAGATAAGTGCCGCAAAGACTGCCGTTTTATTTAGTTTCCTTTTCTTCCGTTTTATCATCCTTAACCGCACCGTTTGTCTTATGTGTCTTCGGTATCTTTATCGTAAAACTCGTTCCAACGCCTTCCGTGCTCTCAACCCTTATCGCTCCGTCGTGCATCAGTATTGCGTTCCTCGTTATCGCAAGTCCGAGACCCGTACCTCCGATCTCTCGTGAGTGAGATTTGTCAACACGGTAGAAACGCTCGTATATGTGGGCCAGCGAGTCTTCCGGGATACCGACTCCGGAATCCGATACCACAACGGTAAAAAACTGGTGATCCGAATCCAACGTAACCTTAACCCAGCCGTTCTCTTTGTTGTATTTGATTCCGTTCTCGATAACGTTCATTATCGCCAGCGACAGCTTTATCTCGTCGATCTCGGCACTTACCGGCCGGATGCTCTCGAGAATGAGATCGACCTTTGCCTTATCGGCTATGGGCCTTACACGTTTCAGGATATTTTCCAGCATAAGATTTATATCGACCACGCTTATGTTCATAAGATCGCTTGTCGATCTGTCAAGCTTTACAAGCGACAGCAGGTCGTTGATTATCTTATCCTCACGGTCTATCTCTCTCGAAATGTCTTCCATGAAATCCCGGTATATCTCAACCGGCACATCCTCCTGGGAGATAAGCGAATCGGCAAGAACCTTCATCGATGTTATGGGCGTCTTCAGCTCATGTGATACGTTGGCGACGAATTCCTGTCTCGATGTTTCGAGCGTATTCATCTTCTCCATAAGGCGGTTGAATGATTCGGAGATCGCTCTCGTCTCATTATATACGGGCACCGATATCTTCTCTTCGGTAAAACCTTCTTCCACCTGAATGATCGCAGTATTCACTGCACGGAACGGTTTGAGCAGATATATTGTCACAAACACCGAAAAGCACAGCGTCACCACGGCAACTATTATCTCAAAGATGTATGCCTGACGTCCCATGATCTTGATGGTCTCGGCTATATTGTCGGTTGATACGCTCGTCAGGATCACGCCTATCACGTCTCCGCTCTCAAGGTCCGTTATAGGCGTGGTAAACTCGATATACCGGTTCTTCTTATCATGTTTTGAAATGGAATTCTTGTCAAAGCATTTAATGATCTCTTCGGAGATCATTATCTTGCCCTGGCTTATGGAATATGTGTCCTTTATTATCTTAAGATCGCTGTCTATGACCATGATACGTCCGTCATAAAGCGAAGAGAACTGCTCAAGTTCCGCATTTACCACCTCCGACGTCTGATCTATCAGATAGCCGTAGGTGACAAGATGATTTGCCAGAATCGTGCATTGGTTCTGTATCTCGGATACTTTGACCGAGATAGCGCGCGTTTCATAACTGTTAAGCAATATGCTTCTTAAGATCACGCCGGGGATTATGCCGACCGCGCATACGATGACAAAAATGCGCAGGCTCAGACTCCTAAACAGCTTGAAATTCCCGATCCTATCCTTAACCATGGAAATAGTATCCCACTCCCCATTTAGTCTGAACATATTTGGGTTCACTGGGCTGTTCTTCTATCTTCTCCCTCAGTCTCCTGACATGTACATCCACGGTTCTCGAACCGCCCGGATAATCAAGTCCCCATATGAGTTCAAGAAGTTTGTCCCGGCTGTACACCTTACCGGGATTGCTTGCCAGCAGATCAAGTACCTCGAAGTCCTTGACGGTTATATTATATTCGCGGCCGGCTATGAATAAGCGTTTATTCGTCCGCTCAAGCTTCATATCGCTTATGCACAGAACTGTTTCGTCTGTCGAAGGTGCCGGTTTCTTCCCTGATGATGTCCTTCTTAAAACCGCATCCATCCTGGCCTTTATCTCCATGATGTTGAAGGGTTTTGTAACATAATCATCCGCGCCGTTTGTAAGCCCCGCGATCTTATCCATATCGTCATTCTTGGCCGTCAGCATTATTATCGGGACCTTCGAGAACTCCCTGACCTGTCTGCATACTTCAAATCCGTCCATCTTCGGAAGCATAACATCCAGAAGAACGATATCGTAATCGCCCTTTTTGATCATATCAAGTGCTTCTTCTCCGTCGTAAGCACAGTCAACTTCATTGCCGTCATTCTGTATGCTGAACGCTATTCCCTTGACTATAGCCTTCTCATCATCCACTACAAGAACCTTCATGCCGTTCCCCTTTTCTAAATGCAGATCTTATCCTTTATCCTGTTAAACATTCCTTCCTTGATACCACTGATATTCATGATATCTTCTATGGCCTTAAAGCCTCCCGAACCCGTTCGGTATTCAATTATAAGTGCCGCCTTGGCTTCGCCTATTCCCGGCAAAGTCATAAGTTCCGCGGCATCGGCAGTATTTATATTGACCTTATCATCCTTACCGCCGGCCTCTGCAGACCCGTCGTACACGGCCATATCCCCCATCTTTGAAGCATCATCCATTTGGGCTGTTTCTTCTCTTGTGGGGATATATATCTTCTGCCCGTCTTCAATAAGCATAGCCTGATTGATGAAATCCCTGTCCGCAGACTCATTCATTCCGCATGCGGCTTCGATCGCATCAATAACACGCGGCTGTCCCGGGAGCCTGTATACTCCCGCACGGTTGACCGCGCCGCATACATATACGGTCACATCCGCATTTGCGGCAGGCTCAGCTTCCGTTACATAATTCCGCTTCTCCTGTCCGTCATCATCGGACCTGACCGTCACTTCATCATAAGTACTCAATGTGGGATCGTTTATGACGCTTTCCCTTTCAAGATCAATGACTGCTTCTTCTTCATCGCAGCCTGACGATAATGCCATGACAATAGAAAGGATAAAAACTGTTAAAATGTTCAATATAGATTTTTTCAAATAAGCCTCCCTGTGCAGGCTCTTATGCAATGAACATTGTAGCACAGTTTAAACTCACTTGAAAGAACAAAAAAATAATTTATTCCGAAAAATAATGGATCTTCTTCCCCGATACGATAAAGACATAATCCTCTATCCTGACCGAATCCATATGGTGCAGGACCGTGGAACCTGTTATCTTCAAACCGTTTACATATACTCCGTTCGTGCTGTTAAGATCCTGGATATACAGCAGGCTGTCCTTGACCACGAACCTTGCATGCCTCTTTGAAACCCGGTTATTTGCAAGGATAATGTCGCCCCTCTCTCTGCCTACCGAAATATCCATTCCTTCGGATATGTCAAGGGTATGTTCCTTCATCTCATGATTTGAAGGTCCGAGCACAAACATAAGTACCGCATTGCGGTGAGTGTTCTTAAACTCCGGGTGATCGATCTTAAGTATATCTCCGATCATAAGTTTCTTGGTATCCGAGCGTCCGGACCGCTGCGCTCCGTACAGTACCCCGTTAATAAACGTACCGTTGGTGCTTATCATATCCATATACTCAAAACCCTGATCGGTCTTTATAAACCTCCCGTGTGTCCTTGAAGCGATGGGAGAGTCCACCTTGATATCCCTGCCGGATGAACTGAACATCCTTCCCACAGTGACCGTATCGTCTATGATGTAATTGTCAAATCCGTGGAAGGGCGTAAAGATAAGAAGCCTGAACTCCGTAAGCACTTCATTTCCCATGAGCACCGTAGGTTCAAAATACACGACCTCATCATCATACAGTCTTGCCGCATCCGCTATCGAAGGTCTTGACATCGGATCCTTGATTATCAGCCGGTCAACAAAATCACGCACCTTGTTCTCATCCCGGCCGTAAATATATTTGATCAGTTTGCCCAGGGAATAGATATCTGCTCTCCCCGCATCATCCGCAGTTTTTTCCTGTCCGTTACGTATCTCCGGAGCTATGAATTTCTGCAGATTTATGGAATTGAAATAATCATCCAGCATTCCCCTGTCCGGATATTCGTTTGCAAAAGAATACGGACGTAAGCTTTCAAACATAACTATATACGGCATAAGTCCGCGTCCGTTTTCGCAGACATAAATACATTCGGGATTAAGATAACAATGAGCTATCGGCGGTTCAGTGTCATGCATAAGCCTGATAACCCTCATCAGACCGCGGACAAGTTCCTCTCTCCTGCTCCTCTCATCCAGCTTGTCAATAAATCTCTGCGTCATAGCACGCGGGCGTCCGGAAAACTCATATACGGATCGTCTGTAATCATGCGTTCCGACTTCGATCGCCTTATGTTCCGCATATCCGGGCAGGCTGCCCAGACGGCGCCACAGAGTATCGAGCTTGTCGAGTTCCTGGAGACGCAGCTTATATATATCGGGGTTGAGGATATCCAGATACTCGATATCCTTGCGTTTTAACATATAGTAAGTCTCACCGTCACCGGAAACATATATCTTGGTATTACTTCCTCTTATGAGATCCAATTCCTTATAGTACTCATAAGGCACCGGAAAATAATCGTCTATGGGTGTAAGTTCGATATCATACGGTTCCTGCACATAATTGATCAGACACAGCATACTGTGGAAGAGCTTTATAAGGTTGATACAGTCCTCCTTGGTGGCACTTCCCTTATCAGAGATCGGTTTCGAACATCTCGCATACATATCATAAGCTATAGCCTTAAGGGAATCATTTGGTCTGTTTTTGTCATCAAATCCGTCGGGATAACAGGTATGGTATTCCTCTATAAAATCCCTGATCTGATTCCGCATGTATGCTTCATGATCCTTCTTCTCAAAATCAACGACATGCCGTATATAAAAATTCTTCTTGGATATACGTCTTCTTTCTTTACGGCCGCTCTTATGTCCGCCTGCCCTTTTCAGATCCAAAAAGATCGTCCTTAACGCCTCTTCCGCGGACACTCCGTTTCTCTCTGCCCTGCTCCACTTCTCAAGTTCTATACCCAGCATCTCTATCGATCTGCGTATCCCCTTAAGGCAGGCGTCATAATCGGTCATCATACATTTCTCGGCATTCAGGCAGCCTAAATAAAGCTGCTCATTATGAGTAGCTTCCATTACAAAGTCAAAATTGCCCTTAGGAATTGTTATAGTGGGTGTAAGACTGATCTGATTGATCTCCATTTGTCATCTCCGCGTCATGCCGTTTATACACAACTCAAACGAACGCCCCTTTGGGGCGTTCGCCTGATCGAATACATTATAATGTGTAAAGGAGAATAAGTAAACGAAAACTTGTCTTAATATCCGAATATCGAGAATGGATCTATATAAATGGCATCGTCATCCTGCCCGCCGTTTTCCTGTACCGGCTCTTTACTGTCGTCTTCATCGGCAAGATCCGACTCCGAACGTTTTCCGAGCGTTACCTCGACCGTGACATCTTTATATTCCGATCCGTCCGGTCTCTTCACAAGGATCTTGATCTTCTCTCCCGCCTTGTAATAATTCAACTGTTCTTTTATATCATTGATGGATGATACCGTCACTCCGTCGAACTTCTTGATAACATCTCCTTCTTTTATCCCTCCCTTATCGGCAGGTCCGTTCTTCTCAACCTCCGAGATATAAACACCGGTGGGAATGTTATAGGTCTTGGACACTTCATTGGTAACCGATACACCGGAAATACCAAGGTAACTTGCATCCTTCTTATCGACCACTTCCCTCGTCCTTCTGTTCATGAGTTCCTCTATTATGGGAGTCGCGGTCGAAATAGGTATCGCATATCCCATGCCTTCAACCTGTGCTGATGCAAACTTCGCCGAATTGATACCGATCACTTCACCACGCATATTAAGGAGTGCACCGCCGCTGTTCCCGGGATTTATCGCTGCATCCGTCTGTATAAGTTTGCTAGTAAGATTATCTATCTCAACCTCTCTGTCCAGAGCACTTACTATACCCGTTGTGACCGACTGGCCGTATCCGAGAGCATTACCTATGGCGACCACCTGCTCACCTATCTCAAGAGCATCCGAATCGCCCATTGTTGCGATAACGATCTTATCCATTGTGCTGTCCTTTATATCGGACAGTTTGACCGCGATGACCGCAAGATCGTTTTCGGGATCTGTTCCCTTGACTACCGCCTCGTACACCTCATCATCTATAAATCCTACCGATATTTCCTTGGCACCTTCGACCACATGATTATTTGTTACAAGCAGCAGTTCATCATCATTTTCACCTATTATTATACCGGAGCCCGCGCTCACGCTCTCATACTGATGTATGCCTCCGCCGAAGAACGATCTTACTTCCTGTACGCTCTTATTTGTAATGGATACTATGGATGGCATTACACTCTCGGCAACATCGGAAACATCCAGACTGCCTTTTGATGAAAGCGGGGTAGCAACTGCTGCGCTCTTATTTGTTGTTACCTTTTCTTCCTCATCGGATCTTTCTTCTTCCTCTGTTTTGGCTGAGCTCTGAAGTTTTTCCTTATTTGTGTCCGCACTGTTTTCATCAGTTCCGGCAAGTACTTCCTTGTTTAGTCCCATTTTGTTTCTTACGATGTCACCCGCAAGATCGACTCCCTGGAACACACCACCTGCTATTAAACCGAATACCAGAGCGTATGCTATACATGAAAGCCATTTGTTTCTCTTTTCTTTCTTCCTTGCCTTGGCTTCCTTAGCCGCACGTTCTCTTGCTTCTGCCTGTATCCTTTCCTTTTCGCCCTGAATAGGCTGATTCTCATAATCGTAATATTCGTACATAACTCATACCTCCCTTTTTCTTCACTTGCCGTCGCACGAACGATTTATTTTATGTTTATATATTATCTTAAATCTGTGTTCATTCTACATACGTTCCGTGAGAAAAAAGTGATGAAAAAGTGTTCATTCTGTGAACTGCATTTAATCTATCCCTATCTTAATGGATTCCTGCGTGAGAATATGCTGTTCCAATTCATCGATCTGTCTGCCGAGCGTTTCGTCAAGTTCTTTTAGAGTCTCATCGGGATCCGCACCGTTCCAGACCTTTGTAAAGGCTATCTCAAGCTGTACCCAGTAATTCCCGGCTTCTATCATCTTGGGCATAGGTACGGATTTCTCATATTCCTGCATCACGTGAGATATCTCTTCATCCTCGTAAGTAACATTTTTAAGACATGAAATGCGACCTGCTTTCTTATATATATCAGCCGCTTTCTCATAGGACAGATACTCGGCAAATTCATTCGCCATATCCTTATTATAGGAGTATCCGTTTACAACTACGGTCGAAGTCTCCGACATGCCGCGGGCCTTAAGCGTCTGACTTATATCAGGCAGTATCGCAACACCGTAGTCATATTCAAATTCTCCGTTCTCCTTGGCTTCCCTCAGCTTTGCGAGAGCATCTGTCGTTGCTACCGTGAATACCGTTCTGCCTTCGATAAATTCCTTCAGGATGCTGTCATATGTGACCGACTTTGTGTCTATGGCAAAAAACTGATTGATATTCTGATATGCCTTGAGACAGTCAACCGCCTGCTGGTTATAGACATTGAAATAGGAATTATCATCTCCGTCTTCCCCGCCGACATTTATATAATTGCCCACGAAGAAATAATTATAGAAGATATCCGTAACATCCCATTTAAAGATTGACTCCACCTGTTCCGGAGCATCGTAGTTATTTGCAAACGTAAGTATATCGTCGATCGTGGCAGGTATCATATTGGCAAGTTTCTCAAGGACTTGGGGATCCGTAACGACATCCTCGTCTCCCATCGGATCCGCATCCTCTGCTTCTTCCGCTTCATTGCCCGACACACTTAATTCATTAACGACAGTTATACCGCTGTTTGAAGAAACCGTACCGTCTGTATTTCCGTCATTTGCCCCGGTCTCTTCCTCAGTGGTCTCCTCACCCGTAAACTCCGGTTCTTCTATATTCTGTTTCGCGATATTGGCCATATATGTCTTATTATAGAGCAGGAAATTTGTCTCATAATATAGGGGATACCCGACTCTCTTTCCCGCACATGTTACGGCATGCAGGGCTGTCTGCGGGTAATTCATTGCATTTACCACTTTCTGAGGATCGGTTATCTCCGATGCAAGTCCCGCATAATATGCCTTCATGAGATTATCATGAGTGGTTATATACATATCCGGCGCCGTTATGATATCCCCGTTTTCTCCGGTTCCCTCATATACCGATGCATGATTTATCTGTTCAAGGTATTCCACTCCGCTGACAAGCACCGGTTTTACATGTATACCGGTCTCACTCAGATATGATGCGGCCTGGGCAGATAAGTATTCCGTCAACGAATCATCCGCGTACCACATTATGAGCGTCTTATCATCATGAAGCTCCTTTGGATCTGCTATCTGTTCCGATAAACCCTCTCCGGATCCCGATCCGTCTTCCCTGATCCCGCTCGCACTGTACATGGGATCGCTTACCTTTATTGCCGTCAGGATCATCGCAGCCGTGAGCGCAGCCACGATGATCACACTGAATAACCTCTTCATAAAAAATCCTTACCGTTTCCTTAATCGTTCTCTATGGACCTTACCAGGATACCGATCATCTCATCGACATCTTCCTTTGTGATCACAAGAGGCGGGATGAACCTTATTACATTGCTGCCGGCCGTGATTATTATCAGACCGTTAGATACCGCCCTCTTACATACCTCGCCGGCCGGCATCTTATCATTGTCAAATACCAGTCCCTGTATAAGTCCGCGTCCCCTGTGAGCAGTGATAAAATCATACTTTGTGGCAACTTCTTCAAGCTTCCCGTACAGATACTCTCCTGTTTCCTTAACATTTGAGAGTATATCCTTTTTCCTGAACTGACGTAAAACTTCGCAGATCGCAGCCGTAACGAGCGGATTCCCCCCGTAAGTCGTACCATGATCTCCGGGAACAAGCGACATATCAGCCACTTTCTGTGTCATCATAAAAGCTCCGACCGGAACGCCGCATCCTACAGCTTTGGCAACCGTTACTATATCCGGACGGATACCGTATGCCTCATACGCAAACATGCTCCCGCTCCTGCCCATTCCGCACTGTATCTCATCAAGGATAAGGAGGATATCCTTTTCATCGCACAGTTTCCTGATGCCTTTAAGGAACTCCGGTTCCGCAGGGTATATCCCGCCTTCTCCCTGTATCGTTTCCATTATTATCGCGCAGGTCTTGTCCGTTACCTTATCAAGCACGCTGTCAAGATCGTTAAAGTCTGCATATTTTATATTGCCTATCATCGGATAAAAAGGCTCGCGGTATTTTTTGTTTCCCGTTACCGACAGTGCGCCCATTGTCCTGCCGTGGAAGGAATTGTTCATCGCGATTATCTCATGATCCGTATTGCCGTCCCTGGTATATGCATATTTCCTGGCTGCTTTTATCGCTCCCTCGATCGCCTCGGCACCGCTGTTGGTGAAGAACACACGGTCCATCCCCGCAGCTTTGGTCAGCTCTTTTGCCGCATTTACCGCCGGTACCGAATAAAACAGGTTCGAACAGTGTATCAGCTTATCGATCTGGGCTTTCAGCGCGTTGTTGTACTCTTCATTACCGTATCCCAATGCAAATACCGCTATGCCGGCACAAAAATCAAGATACTCCTTACCGTCCGTATCATACAGCCGTACACCTTTACCATGGTCGAAAACCACTGGAAAACGATTGTAAGTATGCAGCAGTACGCTTTCTGCCTCTTCTATATATTTATTCATTGATCCGTTCATCCTGACTCCTTTCCGTAGAGAGATCACTCATTGGCTACGTCCGAATCCGTATCCCTGAAGAACATCGTCCCTATACCTTTCCTGGTAAATATCTCAAGCAGCAGTGTATGCGGCTTGCGTCCGTCGAGTATATGCACCCTGTTGACTCCGTTTTCTATCGCATCCGTGCAGTTATTCAGTTTCGGAAGCATGCCTCCTCCGATATACCCGCTGTTGATGAGTTCCGCCGCCTCGGATACCGAAAGCCTTGATATAAATGTGGACTTATCCTCCGGATCCTTATATACGCCTTCTATATCCGTAAGAAAGGCAAGCTTATCGGCATGCATGGCCTTCGCGATCGCACATGCCGCATCATCGGCATTTATGTTATAGGTTTCGTATTTGTCATCAAGACCTATGGGGGATACTATAGGGAGAAAATCATTATCCAGCAGATCCTCAAGTATCTTGGTGTCCACTTCTTTTATATTTCCGACATATCCGATATCTTCCCCGTCCGCATACTTCTTCTCGACTTTCAGGAGTCCGCCGTCCTTTCCCGATATCCCGACAGCCTTGACACCAAGCTCCTGCACCATGGCAACAAGGGATTTATTCACCTTGCCAAGTACCATCTCGGCTATCTCCATGGTCTCCGCATCGGTAACACGCAGACCGTTTACGAATTTGGCTTCTTTTCCCGATTTCTTTACCCACGCGCTTATATCCTTGCCGCCGCCATGGACCACTATCGGCTTAAAACCTACCAGTTTAAGAAGAGTAACATCCTTTATGACATTCTTCTTAAGCTCTTCATCGCTCATGGCACTTCCGCCATACTTAACAACGATCACCTTTCTGTTGTATTTCTGTATATAGGGCAGCGCCTCTATTAAGACCTCCGCCTTTTTATAATACTCATTCATATACTCTTCATTTGTTACCGACATATTCTCTCTCCGTTCCTTCCATTAAAATCCATTCCCAAAGTTACTTTCAGTCTGCCGTTTCCGCAGCGGCTAACTTCTGTAATCCGCATTTATCTTCACATAATCATATGTAAGATCGCAGCCCCAGGCCTGTGCTTCTTCCTTTCCTTCATGCATATCTATGAATACGGTGATCTCGTCCGCCTTAAGTATCTTAAGGGCTTCTTCCTCGTCAAAATCAAGCGGTTTCCCGTATTTGAACACCTGCAGCCTTCCGTTTTTGCTTTCAAAGAAAAGTTCGACATCCTCCTGTCTGAAACTGACACCGGAATATCCCATAGCGCACAGGAATCGCCCGAAATTGGCATCACATCCGAAGATCGCAGCCTTTGACAGATTTGAGCTTATGACCGAGCGGGCCAGAGTCCTCGCATCATCCTTGCTCTTTGCATTAACGACCTTTGCGGTAAAGAGCCTTGATGCTCCCTCGCCGTCCTTAGCCATCTTCATCGCAAGAGTACGGCATACATGGAAAAGCGCTTCCCTGACGGTATCATATTCCCTACCTTCTTCCGTGATCTTCTTGTTGCCCGCAAGA
>JAEEGL015051317.1_pt1 | contig 15648 bp, 14 predicted proteins | sample 9134231 | NCBI WGS metagenome assembly JAEEGL01 (sample SAMN16246548, study PRJNA631951) | gut metagenome | biome: gut microbiome; feature: rumen; material: fiber-attached | host: Bos | place: Iran: Karaj | collected 2018-10
ACAATGATTATTTCTTGTAAACATCCAAATCCACAATTTGAAGGACAAACTAAGACTAAACTAGGAAATAGTGAAGTTCGTGGTATTGCTGATAAGATATTTAGTGAGGCTTTTGAAAGATTCTTACTAGAAAATCCTGATGAAGCAAGAATTATTCTAGATAAAGCAATGACAGCAAGTAGAGCTAGAGTAGCTGCTAAAAAAGCCCGTGAATTAACTCGTAGAAAAGGTGATTTAGATGTTACTAATTTCTACGGAAAATTAAGTGATTGTAAGAGTAAAGATGCTACAGTTAGTGAAATATTCTTAGTCGAGGGTGATTCTGCAGGAGGAAGTGCTATTAAGGGACGTGATTCTATGACTCAAGCAATTCTTCCATTACGTGGAAAAATTTTAAATGTTGAAAAAGCAAGACTCGATAAAGCTTTAGGAAATGAAGAAATAAGAACTATAATTACTGCATTTGGAACTGGTATTGGTGATGAATTTGATTTAGATAAGCTTAGATACCATAAAATCATTATCATGACAGATGCTGATGTTGATGGTAGTCATATTCGTGTATTATTATTAACATTATTCTATAGATTCTTTAGACCAATAGTAGAGGCAGGACATGTATATGCAGCTCAACCCCCATTATATAGAATTACACATGGTAAAACTCGTAAATATGTATTGGATGAAGCTGAAAGAGATGAATATCTTGCATCATTAGGCGGAAACGTTAAATATGAGATAGCTCGTATGAAAGGTTTAGGAGAAATGGATGCAGATGAATTAAATGAAACAACAATGGATATTAAAACAAGAGTTTTAAGACAAATTACAGTAGAAGATGCTATAGCTGCTGATGAAGTATTCTCTAAATTAATGGGTGAGGAAGTAGAACCTCGTCGTGAATTTATTGAAACTAATGCAACTTATGCAAACTTAGATATTTAGGAGGGTTTAGGAATGGATAGATTAGAAAAAAATAATATAGTTAAAGAAATTCAAGATTCATTCTTAGATTATTCTATGAGTGTTATTACAGCTCGTGCTATTCCTGATCTAAGAGATGGGTTAAAACCTGTTCACAGACGTATTTTATATTCAATGTATGAATCAGGTTATACTCCAGACAAACCTCATAAAAAGAGTGCTAGAATTGTCGGAGACGTTATGGGAAAATATCACCCACATGGTGATAGTTCAATTTATGAAGCAATGGTACGTATGGCACAAGACTTTTCATATAGATATATGTTAGTAGATGGTCATGGTAACTTTGGTAATATTGAAGGTTATGGAGCAGCAGCAATGCGTTATACTGAGTCTCGTCTTTCTAAGATTTCTCTTGAATTACTTAGAAATATTAATAAAGACACAGTTAATTTCAATCCTAACTTTGATGAAAGTGAAAGAGAACCAGAAGTATTACCGTCTAGATTTCCTAACATATTAGTTAATGGTACTACAGGTATTGCTGTTGGTATGGCTACTAATATTCCACCACATAACTTAGGTGAAGTAATTGATGGATGTGTGGCTTATATTGATAAACCTGAAATTGAATTAGATGAATTAATGAAATATATTAAAGGACCAGATTTCCCTACAGGGGCAATAATCCTTGGAAATAGTGGAATTCGTAAAGCTTATGAAACAGGTCGTGGATCTATTACAATTCGTAGTAAAGCTAGAATTGAAGAGGAAAATGGTAAACAATTAATTATAATTGATGAAGTACCATATGGAGTAAATACTTTAGAATTAAAGAATAAAGTAGCAGAACTTGTTCATAATAAAGTGATTGATGGTATTGCTGACTATCATTCTGATTTGAAAAATGGTATTAAAATTACTATTACATTAAAAAGAGATGCAAATGCCCAAGTAGTTTTAAACAAATTATACAAGCATACAGCATTTCAAACATCTTATGGAATTATTTTCTTAATGTTAGACCAAGGAGTTCCAAAAACATTAGGTTTAAAGGAAATAATTACTAAATATATTGATTATCAAAAAGAAGTTATTATTAGAAGAACTAGATTTGATTTAGATGTTGCGGAAAAAAGAGTACATATTTTAGAAGGATTAAAAATAGCTCTTGATAATATTGATGCAGTTATTAAAGTAATTCGTGGATCTAAGACTGATGAAGATGCTAAGAATGGCTTAATGAATGGATTTGGTTTAGATGAAATTCAAGCAAATGCAATCCTTGAAATGAAACTAAGACGTTTAACTGGATTAGAAAGAAGTAAGATTGAAGACGAATTAAATGAATTAATGAAAACAATAGCTGAATTAAAAGCAATTTTAGCCAGTGATCAAAAAGTTTTAGAAGTAATTAAGAATGAACTTTTAGAAATTAAACAAAAATATGCTGATGAAAGACGTACTAATATTGATATGACAGCAATAGAGTATATTGAAGATGAATCTTTAATACCTGAAGAAGAAATTATTATTAATTTAACTAAGAATGGATATATTAAACGTCTTAGAACTGATACATATAGAACTCAAAACCGTGGTGGAGTTGGAATTAAAGGAATGACTACTAATGAAGAAGACTTCGTAGAGCATTTAATTACAATGAATACACATGATTATATATTATTCTTCTCTAATAGAGGTAGGGTATATAGAATGAAAGGTTATGAGGTGCCAGAATATTCTAGACAATCTAAAGGATTACCAATTATTAACTTATTACAGTTAGAAAAAGATGAGAACATTAGTTCGATAATAAGTATAAAACCAAATGATGAAAAAATAAAATACTTAATGTTTGCTACTAAAAACGGTATAGTTAAACGTACGGCAGTAGAAGAATTTGATAGTATACGTAAAAGCGGTAAGATTGCCATTGTTTTAAAAGAAAATGATGAACTAATAAGTGTTAGAGGAACAACGGGCAATAATGAAATTGTAATTGGAGCAAGTAATGGTAGATTAGTTAGATTTGATGAATCTGAAGTAAGATCAATGGGAAGAAGTAGTTCAGGAGTTAAGGGAATTGAATTAGACGGAGCTCATGTAGTTGGTGCTGAAGTTGTTCAAGGAAATCAATTAGTATTAATAGTTACAGAAAATGGTTATGGAAAACAAACTGTAATTGATGAATATAGAAAAACACATAGAGGTAGTAAAGGTGTTAAAGCACTTAATGTTACTGAAAAAAATGGTAATATAGCATCAGTTAAATGTTTAAATTCTGAAGATCAACTAGATTTAATGATTATAACAGATAGTGGAATAATTATTAAATTACCTCTAGAACAAGTATCTACATTAAAACGTGCTACACAAGGTGTTAGATTAATTAATTTAAAAGATGAACAAAAAGTATCTACAGTAGCATTAGTAGAAAAAGATGATGAAAATGAAGAAATTATTGAAGAAGTAGCTGAATAGTTGCTTCTTTTTATTATGTTTCACGTGAAACATGCACAAAATTATTTCCCGGGAAATAATTTTTATGTATAATATTACTGGAGATGATAATATGGCTAGTACAAAAGAATATAAAGATTTTGTTTTAGAACAATTATCAGTATTAAATGATATTACATACAAACCAATGATGGGAGAATATCTTTTATATTATAAAAATGTCCTTTTTGGTGGTATATATGATGATAGATTACTAATAAAAGAAACAGAAAGTAATAAAAAATACAAATTATCAGAAGAAAAACCATATAAAGAGGCTAAACTAATGTATCAAATTGATAATATTGATAATAAAGAAGAATTAAAAAATATAATAATTAATACATATGAAGATTTAAAATAATAAAATATTTCCCAGGAAATAATGTTTCACGTGAAACATAGGCTAAAATTATTTCCCGGGAAATAATTTTAATAAAAAACATATAAAATATTTACTTTTTAATACCTATATAATAAAATATATACGTGCAATGAAAGTGATTGAACCAGGTCAGGACAGGAATGTAGCAGCCTTAAGGTCCTCCTTTCATGTGCACATTTTTTTATGGAGGATTGTATGAATAAAAAATTCTTAGATTTAGCCTTTAAATACGCAAAAAAAGCATATAATTTAGGTGAAATACCAGTAGGAGCGGTTATTGTAAAAGATAATGAAATTATTTCATATGGTTATAACAAAAAAGAAAAGGATCATAATGTATTAAGGCATGCAGAATTAATAGCTATAGAAAAAGCATCTAAAAAACTATGTAATTGGAGATTGGATGGCTGTGATATATATATTACTTTAGATCCGTGCCCGATGTGTGCTAGTGCAATCCACCAAGCAAGAATCAGCAACGTTTATTCAGCATTAAATAACTCTGATTCTGAGAATTTAGATATTATAAAAAGAATATTTAAAAAAGATAAAACTAATCCAAAAACTAATTTTGTTTCTAATGTTTCACGTGAAACATCTAAAGAAATTTTAAATTCATTTTTTGATACAAAAAGAGATAAATAATAATTTATTTATGATATAATATATATGAGGAGGTTTCGTTATGTATCAAGCTTTATATAGAAAATATAGACCTAAAGATTTTGATTCGGTTGTAGGACAAGATGCGATTATAAAAACACTTAAAAATTCAATAATTAATCAAAATTTTTCTCATGCTTATATGTTCTTTGGGCCTCGTGGAACAGGAAAAACGACAGTGTCTAAAATATTTGCGAGAAATGTTAATTGTTTGGAATCAAAAGATGGTATAGCTTGTGGTAAATGTGATCATTGTAAAGCATCTTTTTCAAAGGACTGCATAGATATTATTGAAATAGATGCTGCTTCTAATAACGGTGTAGATGAAATACGTGAATTAAAAAATAAAATATCATTAGTACCAAGTGAATTAAAATATAAAGTATATATAATTGATGAGGTACATATGTTATCTATTGGGGCTTTTAATGCATTATTAAAAACTTTAGAAGAACCTCCAGAACATGCAATATTTATTTTAGCTACAACAGATCCACAAAAAGTGCCAGAGACTATTATTTCAAGATGTCAGTGTTTTTCATTTAAAAAAATATCTAATGATATTATAAGAAAAAAACTAGAAGAAGTATGTAAGAGTGAAAAAATTAAAATAGATGATGAAGTGTTAGAAAATATAGCCATATTTTCAGATGGAGGGCTAAGAGACGCACTAGGATTATTAGATAAATTAACTTCTTATACGAATAACAAAATAACAATGGAAGATTTTATAGAAGTTAATGGGATTATATCTAACAATGACATTTCAAAATTTATTGATAGTATAATGAATGGGAATATAAAAGGTGTATTAAAAGAAATAGCTGAGTTTGATAATAATGGAAAAAATTTAATTCAAATAATGGTTCAAATTCTTAATTATTCAAGAAATAAACTAGTAGATCATTATTTAGGTAATGAACAAATTTCTTATAATATCAATACATATCAACAGTTTGTAAATAGTTTTAACAAACAAATGTTTGATATAAAAAAGAGTGACAATACTAAAATATTTGTTGAAATGTTTATATTGAAATTTATGAATGATAATAACTTATTGAACGGTCAAGAAATAATAGAACCGGTAGAAGAAGAAAAGAAGGTTGAAGAAAAAAATCAAAAGATAGAAGTAAAAGAAGTGGTGCAACCAACTAAAACTTCTGTAGTAATACCTTCTGTTGGAAAAATAACAAATATAGAAGAAATAATGGAAGTTCGCGTTAATAATACATTGGCTAAAGCGGATAAAAAATTATTAAAAGAAGAACAAGAATTATTTAAAAAGCTAAATGATTATACTTTTGATCAAGAAATAGGTTACATAGTTTGCTCTTTATTAGATGGAAAATTAAGAGTTGTTAGTGAAGATAGCTTAATAATTAGTTTTGAATATGATGCTAATTTAGAACAAAATCTTCAAAATATAGATAAAATCACAGATGTTTATAATAAAATCACGGATTCTAATAAAGAAATTGCTATGATTACTGATAAATATTGGGAAAAAGTAAAAACTGAATATATTAAAAACCTTAAAGATGGGGTTAAATATGAAATAAAGGAAGAACCAAATGCTGTCTTTGAAGAAGTTATAAATGATGATATAATATCAAGTAGTGCAATGCAGTTATTTGGAGACATTGTAGAAGTTGAATAAAAGGAGAGATTGATTATGAATATGCAAGCAATGTTAAGACAAGCACAACAAATGCAAAAAGATATGCTAAAAGTAAAAGAAGAAATTGATAATACAGAATATACTGGAGAAAGTTCTTTTGTAAAAGTGACTTTAAAAGGTACAAAAAAAATAGAAAAAGTAGAAATAAATTCGGAAACATTAGATAAAGATGATATTGAAGCATTAGAAGATATGCTGGTTGTAGCTGTTAATGATGCACAAAAGAAAATAGATGCTGATACTGAAAAGAAAATGGGAAGATTTGGAAAAATTCCAGGGTTATTTTAATTATGTATCCAGATAGTATAAAGAATTTAATAGAATCATTTAAATGTTTGCCAGGAATAGGGGAAAAAACAGCAGAAAGATTAGCCTTTTCTATTTTAGAACTTGAGGATGAACAGATTTCAATGTTTTCAGAAAGTTTATCTGAAGTAAAAGAAAAGATTCATAAGTGTAGTAAATGTAACACCTTGACTGATAATGAATTGTGCTTTGTATGTAGTGATTCCACAAGAAATAATAAAATATTATGTGTAGTAGAAGACACAAAAAGCGTATTCTTATTTGAAAAATTAGGAATGTTCCATGGTAAATATCATGTTTTAAATGGTTTAATATCTCCACTTGATGGAGTAAATCCTGAAGATATAGGGTTATCTCAATTATTAGATCGAATTAAAGAAGAAAATTTTGAAGAAATTATATTTGCGTTTAAACCTAGTATTGAGGGTGAAACAACAGCATTATATATAAAGAAAATATTAGAAGATTTAAATATAAAAATAACTAGACTAGCTAGTGGTGTGCCAATAGGTGCTGATATGGAGTATGTTGATAGTTTAACACTAGAGAGGGCATTAAATGATAGAAAAGTTATAGAATAGTAATTTGCTTCATAATATAGTATGGGTGATATTATGAAGAAAGTTAAATTTGTAATTAAAAGAGTAATTTATGCGGCAGTGTTATTATATGGATATAATTTAATATCTACACAATTCAATATGATGATTCCTATAAATATTTATAATTTAGGAATTGTATCATTATTGGGAACTAGTGGTTTTATATTATTAATATTATTTAAATACTTGATATTGTGAGGTTTTTATGGGAGTTATATCAGTTGTTAAGAAAAATTATATTGATTATATAGATAAAATTATTAAAAATAATAAGTTATCTCATGCCTACTTAATAGAAGTGGATGATTATTATAAAGACTCTAGTTATATTTTTGACTTTATTAAGATGATTTTATTGAATGAAGATTATAAATCTATGAAAAATTCAAAAAATCAAATAATTAATTTAATTGATGATAATAATTATCCTGATATAAAAATAATAGAAACTGATACTTCAACTATAAAAAAATCACAAATGATAGAATTACAAAAAGAATTTAGTAATAAATCATTATTAAATAATAAAAGAATTTATATAATAAAAGATGCAGAAAAATTAAATCCCGCATCTGCAAATACAATGTTAAAATTTTTAGAGGAACCTGAAGATGATATAGTGGCTATATTAGTTACTAATAATAGATATAAGATTATTAATACTATATTATCAAGATGCCAAGTTCTTACTTTAAAAGAAAATCTAGTTCCAATGATAGAAGATGATGGATTAATAGATTTATTAAAATGTTTATTAAAACCCAAAAATTTTTTCTTAAAATATAATTATTTTATTAACGAAGTAATACCTGATAAATTTATTGCAAAAGATAAAATAAGTATTATAGAAAACATAATAATTCATTATTTAAATAATAAATATATTGGAGATAGTGATTTTAATAAGAAATTAACAAAAATATTTGAAAATATAGAAGAAAAGAACTTACTTAATACTATTTCAATAATAGAAGAAGAAACAAAAAAACTAGATTTTAATGTTAATTATAAATTATGGATAGATTCATTAATATCTAAATTAATAATGGGAGGTTAGAAATAGTGATAGATGTAATAGTAGTTACTGTATTAGAGTCTAAAAATATTCATTATATTTCACCTAATAATTTTAATGTTAAAAAAGGCGATGACGTAGTATTTGAAACAGAAAATGGATTGTTGTTAGGCACAGTAGTAAAAGAAAAGTATAGTGAAAAAAAAGAAAATTTAATAATGCCCTTAGATAGAGTTGTTAGAATAGCTTCAAAAGAAGATTATGAAAAAAGAGATAAAAATATAGAAGAGGCAGACAAAGCGTTGAAAGATGCAAAAAAATATAGTAAAGATTTGAATTTGGACATGAATTTTGTGGATGCATATTATTCTTTAGATAATTCACAATTGATATTTAACTTTTTATCTGAAAATAGAGTTGATTTTAGAGAACTTGCTAAGAAATTGGCATCTAAATATAAAACAAGAATTGAATTAAGACAAGTAGGTGTAAGGGATAAAGCTAAAAAAATTGGTGGATTAGGGCCTTGCGGATTATTCTTATGCTGTAATTCCTTCTTAACGGATTTTAATAGTGTTTCTATAAATATGGCTAAAAATCAAATGTTGGCATTAAACCCAACTAAAATAAATGGTATTTGCGGAAGATTATTATGCTGTTTAGGATATGAAAATGATGTTTATACGGAACTAAAGAAAGATTTACCTAAAGTAGGAATGGTGGCAGATACTCCTCAAGGTATGGGTAAAGTAGTTAGTGTAGATGTATTTAAAAAAACTTATTCAGTTGATTTAAAAGAAAAAGGCATTGTTACTTTTTCTAAGGATGAAAAATAATGGAAAGATTAGATGATATTTTAGGTTATACCAATTTAAAGATATACCAGAACTCTAATTTTTTTTCTTTTTCTCTAGATAGTATAATCCTTGCTAATTATGTTTCTATTAGACTAAGAGATAAAAATATAGTGGATTTTTGTACTGGTAATGGAGTAATTCCAATGATTTTAACTCGTCGTACTAAAAATAATATAGTGGGTGTTGAAATACAGGAAAAACTTGCTGATCTTGCTAATAAGTCAATCGAATATAATAAATTAACTGATAGAATTACTATTTATAATGAAGATGTAAAAGAATTTTCTAAAAAACATTTAAATGAATTTGATTTAGTATTATGTAATCCCCCATATTTTAAAATAGAAGAAAATAGTACTTTAAATGAATCTTATGAAAAGAAAATAGCTAGACATGAAATACTTTTTAATTTAGAAGATTTATGTAAATGTAGTAAAAAGGTATTGAAAGATAATGGAAAATTATGTATAGTACATAGAACTGACAGATTAATGGAGATTTTAGAAGTATTTAGAAAACATAATATAGAACCTAAAAAAATAAGATTTGTTTATGAAAAGATTACTAAAGAGTCTACATTAGTCCTAGTAGAAGCTCAAAAATGTGGTAGTGTAGGACTAATCGTAGAAAGCCCTATCATTATGTATAATGAAGATGGAAGTATGACTGATGAGTATAAAAAACTTCAAGAGGAGGTAAGAAAATGATTCAAAAAAGTTATAATGATACACCTAGTTTATATTTAATACCTACTCCTATTGGTAATTTAGATGATATTACTGTAAGAAGTTTAAATACTTTAAAGACAGTAGATGTAATACTTTGTGAGGACACAAGAGATACAGGATTATTATTAAGTCATTATGATATAAAGAAAAAACTAATTAGCTGTCATGAATATAACGAAGAAAAAATAATAGATAAAGTAGTTTCTATGTTAAAAGAAGGACTTAATATAGGATTGGTTACTGATCAAGGAACTCCTATTATTAGTGATCCAGGTTATGTAGTTTCAAAAGGTGTTATAGAAAAGGGATTTAATGTAATATCTCTTCCAGGAGCAACAGCTTTTGTTCCAGCATTAACATCTTCAGGAATAGAACCATCTCCATTTTTGTTTTATGGTTTTTTAAATTCTAAAAGTAGTAGGCAAAAAACTGAATTAAGTACTTTAAAGAATTTAAAATATACAATAATTTTCTATGAATCAGTTCATAGACTAAAAGAAACTCTTTCTAATATGTTAGAAATATTAGGAGATAGAAATATATGTGTATCTCGTGAATTATCTAAAATACATGAAGAAATAGTAAGAGATAAAATAAGTAATATTATCCCTTTAGTTGACACAATGAAGGGTGAATTTGTCATAGTTGTGGAAGGAAATAAAGAAATAATTGATTTTAGTGAGCTAGATGTTATAGAACATGTTAAAATGTATGTTGAAGATGGTCTTAGTGAAATGGATGCAATAAAAAAAGTAGCTAAAGAAAGAAATGTTGCTAAATCAGTAATATATAATGAGTATCATAATAGGAAGTGATAATATGAAATTAATAGTAGGATTAGGAAATCCTGGAAAAGAGTATACTAATACTAGACATAATGTTGGTTTTTCATTTATTGATTCATATTTAGAATCTAAAGGTATAGATGAAAAATGGACTAAAAAGTTTGATGGTTTATACTTAGAAACTAAATTAAATAATGAAAAAGTATATTTCTTAAAACCTCAGACATATATGAATCTCTCAGGAAATTCAGTAAAAAAATTAGTAGATTACTTTAATATAGAAATAGATGATATTCTTATAATATCTGATGATCTTGATTTAAATGTAGGTAATTTTAAATTAAGATTAAATGGAACTAGTGGTGGACATAATGGATTAAAAAGTATAGAGTCTAGTCTAGGTACTAATAATTATAAAAGATTAAAGATAGGTATTTCTAATGATAAAGAAAAAGATACCAAAGATTATGTATTAGGTAATTTTTCAAAAGAAGAAAAAGAAGTACTTAATAATTTATATAAATCGTTACATACTGTAATAGATGATTATTTCAAATTAGATTTTGAAGATTTAATGAGTAAATACAATCGTAAGAATAGGTGATAATATGAATTTCTTCAAAGATTTAATTTCTATAGATATAAAAAAAGACATGGGTATATATAACTTAACCGATGAATTTTTTTGTTTGTATTTAAACGAAATGTCTTTGAAAGAAAATAAAAATATATTAGTGGTAGTAAATAGTATTTATGAAGCTAACAAACTATATAATTCATTATCAAACTATAGCAATAAAGTAAGTTTATTTCCAATGGATGATTTCTTAACTAGTGAAGCATTAGCTTCTTCCCCTGAATTAAAAATAAATAGATTAGAAACAATAAATAAAATAATTAACAATGAAACTAATATAGTAATTACTAATTTAATGGGATATTTAAGATTTCTACCTACAAAAGAAAATTATAAAAAGAGTATTTTAAATTTAAAAGTAGGAGATACTATAGATCCTAAAGAATTAATTAATAAAATACATGATTTAGGATATACAAAAGATACTTTAGTAACTAAAACAGGAGAATATGGAGTACGTGGTTTTATAGTAGATGTATTTCCAATAGATGAAGATAATCCAATACGTTTTGAATTCTTTGATGACGAAATAGAATCTATTAGATATTTTGATACAGAGACACAACAATCTATTAAAAAGGTAGATAGTGTATTAATAAAACCATTTTTTGAATTTATCACAGATAAAAATGTTGAAGATGAATATTTTGGTAAACAAAAATATCTTCAAGACTATACAAAAGTCACAAATATTAGTAATTATTTAGATAATAGAATAACTTTCTTTAAAGATTATGATGGATTAAAACTATCATATACAAATATATTAGAAGAAACTATCACATATCGCAATGAAAAGGATAAAGACTTTTCTAAAGAATATATGTTTTCCTTAAATAATATAAAAGAAAATAATATTATTTATTATTATCCATTAAGTAATTTAGATAATAGTAAAGAAATGATCAATTTTAATGTAAAAACTATTAATAATTTTAATGAAGATTCTGATAATATTAATAAATTTATTAATGATAATATTAAAAATAATAAGACAGTTATTATCTGTTTAAAAAAATATCAAATACGTAGTATTTTAAAAGTACTAAATATGAAAATTATTGAGACTGATTTTGATAATATTAAAGAAAATAAAGTTAATATAGTTGAAGGGGAATTAAATAGTGGATTTATTTATAAAGAATATGTAGTAATTACAGCTAATGAGTTATTTAAAAATACTGAAAAGAAAAATAAATACCAAACTAAATTTAAATACGCTACTACAATAAGTGATATCAATAAATTAAATGTGGGAGATTATGTAGTTCATAATATTCATGGTATTGGTATTTATAATGGTATTAAAACTTTAAGTTTAAATAATATTACTAAAGATTATTTAGAAGTTTTATATCAAGGTACCGATAAGATATATATACCTGTAGAAAAAATAGATCATTTATATAAATATTCAGGAAGAGAAGGAGTTTCTCCTAAAATAAATAAATTAGGAGGAACAGAATGGCAAAAGACAAAGGCTAGAGTTAGAACTAAAGTTACTGATATGGCTGAAAAATTAATAAAATTATACGCAGAGCGTGAATCAAAAAAAGGTTTTGCCTTTTCAAGTGACTGTGATATGAGTAAAGACTTTGAAAATGATTTTCCTTATGAACTTACAATTGACCAAAAGAAAGCTATAACTCAAATTAAAGAAGATATGGAAAAACCATCTCCTATGGATCGATTATTATGTGGAGATGTTGGTTTTGGAAAAACAGAAGTAGCTTTTGTAGCAGCATTTAAAGCAATATTAGATTCTAAACAAGTATTATTCTTATGCCCTACAACAATACTTTCAAATCAACATTATGAAAATGCATTATTAAGATTTCAAAATTTCCCAGTAAGTATAGCTTTACTTAATAGATTTACTACTACAAAAGAAGTAAAAAGAATTGTTAGTGGATTAAAAGATGGTACTATTGATATGGTTATAGGTACTCATAGATTATTAAGTGATGATATTAAATTAAAAGATTTAGGATTATTAATAATTGATGAGGAACAACGTTTCGGGGTTGCTCATAAAGAAAAAATAAAAGAATATAAAACAAATGTTGATGTATTAACACTAACAGCTACCCCAATTCCTAGAACTCTTCAAATGTCTTTGGTAGGAATTAGAAGTTTAAGTTTAATTGAAACACCACCTATTAATAGATATCCAGTACAAACTTATGTAGTCGAAGAAAACAAACAAATATTAAAAGATGCGATATATAAAGAAATGTCTAGAGGTGGACAAGTATATATTTTATATAATAGAGTTCAATCTATTGATGAATTTGCATTAAGAATAAAGAATATTGCTCCGGATGCAAGAATAGCTATTGCTCATGGGCAAATGACTAAAAATCAGTTAGAAGGAACTATATATGATTTTATTAATTATAAATATGATATTTTAATATGCACTACAATAATAGAAACAGGTATGGATATACCTAATGTAAACACTTTAATCATAATGGATGCTGATAGATTTGGACTTAGTCAGTTATATCAAATTAGAGGTAGAGTTGGTAGAAGTGATAAGTTTGCTTATGCTTATCTTATGTATCAACCATTTAAAGCTCTAACTGAGACGGCAGTTAAAAGGCTTAATGTAATTAAAGAATTTACTGAACTTGGAAGTGGTTTTTCTATCGCAACAAGAGATCTTTCTATTAGAGGTGCTGGAGATATCTTAGGTAGTGAGCAGGCAGGTTTTATTGATACTGTGGGAGTGGATTTATACTTAAAAATGTTAAATGACGAAGTAAAAAGAATGAATCACGAAGAAGTAGAAGAAGATGAAGAAGAAACAAAACCATTAATTGATGTAACTACTCATATTGATGATAACTATGTAAATGAAGATGATTTAAAAATTGAAATACATAGAAAAATCAATACTATTTCTGATGAAAAAACATTTAATAAAGTTAAATCCGAGTTAGAAGATCGTTTTGGTAAATTAGATGAAGATTTAATCATCTATATGTATGAAGAATGGTTTGAAAAACTAGCAGACAAATTAAAATTATCTAATGTTCATCAAAATAAAAATTCTATAGAATTAGTATTCCCAGAAAAAATAGTAAAACAATTAGATACAGAAGAATTATTTATGGATGCATTTAATGTGTCTAATATGTTTAGATTTATTAGTAAAGGGACTAATTTAATAATAGTATTAGATATTATCAAACTTGAAAAACACCCAATATATTATTTAGTGTCATTATTAAGTAAAGTAATAGAAAAAAATAGTGATAAACTTGACTAAAAAGAGTTTAGTTGTTAAATTAAATATGCTAGGAGAGTAAACAATGGAAGATATAACAATTAAACAAATAAAAAAACAGCACATTGATAATTATAAGAATGGATTATTAGAGATAATAGAGAATAATACTAATGCTTTAGTAAAAGAAGATCTAAAATCGATAATATCTAAACCTCCACTAGACTCAATGGATCAATTAAAGAATAAATTAATTAATGAGGCTAAAAAGAATGATATTGTTTTAGATACACAAGAATTAAATAAAGTATTGGATAATTATCGAAAAGATTTAGAAAAATGTATAGAGAATATAAAAGAATATAGAATTAAATCATTAGAGAAAATTATAAATAATTGTAAATTTCAAAATAATGAGATAATTACTTTATATAAAAAAGACTTTATCGCTATGGATAAGGAAATAATTAAAACTCTTAAAACTCAGTTAAATGAGTCATTTGAAAAGGTTGTTATTAAAAATATTAATAAGTTATTTAGTATTGATATAGCTGATGAATTAATTAAATTTAATGACACTTATATAAATCAAGTATTAGATAATTTTGATAATAAAATATTAATCAAAGATAATATATTAATTAATTCAATTAAAGAGTCTAATGAAAGATATTTATTTACTTTAAATAATTCAAGATTATTAAATCTTGATTAAATATAAGTATTATGATACAATATGCTCATTAAATGTGTTGATGAAGAGCTTTTATAATAATGTTTATTAAAGAGAACTCAGTTAGGTGAAAGTGAGTATAAATAATTATAAAAGTATGGCTTCTGAACTTTTATATCGATATGTAGGTATAAACGTAGATAGGCGTTAACTATTTAAGTGTATAATAGGAATTATTATAAAATAAGGTGGTACCGCGGAATTTCGTCCTTATATTTATAGTAATTTTTTTATTTTAAGGAGTGATTAATATGGAAAAAGAAAAATATTATATTAGTACAGCAATTGCTTATACTTCAGGTAAACCTCATATAGGTAATACTTATGAAATAGTATTGGCTGACGCTATTGCTAGATTTAAAAGATTACAAGGATATGATGTATATTTTCAAACTGGTACAGATGAACATGGAGAAAAGATTCAATTAAAAGCAGAAGCTGAAGGAATCACTCCACAAGAATTTGTTGATGAAAAAGCAGGAGAAATTAAACGTATTTGGGATATCATGAACACAAGTTATGATAGATTTGTGCGTACTACAGATAAGCATCATGAAGAAGTAGTTCAACATATATTTAAGTATATGTATGATAAGGG
>JAEEGL016247530.1_pt1 | contig 15648 bp, 10 predicted proteins | sample 9134231 | NCBI WGS metagenome assembly JAEEGL01 (sample SAMN16246548, study PRJNA631951) | gut metagenome | biome: gut microbiome; feature: rumen; material: fiber-attached | host: Bos | place: Iran: Karaj | collected 2018-10
CACCTCATATTCTGATGAATCGCCACCACACACGATGGCTATGGTTCTCTTGGTTGAATTCATTTTTTGCGCACACATTAAAATACGGGTACAAAATTACATAAAAAATCCGCTTTTTTTGTACTTTTGTCGAAAATAAATGAATAACAATATGGATAGCAAAGAACTTTACGCAATCTACGAGCAACATCCCGTCATCACGACCGATAGCCGTGACTGTCCCGAGGGCAGCATTTTCATCGCCTTGAAAGGCGAATCCTTTGACGGCAACCGATTTGCCGCACAAGCTTTAGAAAAAGGTTGTGCCGTCGCCATCGTTGATGACGAACAAGTGTATAACAACTATCACGGAGACAAACAGATGATTCTTGTCCCCGACACGCTCCAAGCCTATAAAGACATGGCGCGTGAGCACCGCCGCCGTTTCGACATCCCCGTTGTCGGCATCACTGGCACCAACGGCAAAACGACGACCAAGGAGCTCGTGCGTGCCGTCCTGACCGAGCGTTATGACGAAATGGCCACCGAGGGCAACTACAACAATGACGTGGGCGTGCCCAAAACACTGTTCCGCCTTAACGTCACCAGTGAGATTGCTGTCATCGAGATGGGAGCAAGCCATCCTGGCGACATCAAGACGCTTGTCGAGACGGCCGAGCCCACCTGCGGTCTGATTACTAATGTGGGCAAGGCCCACCTGCAGGGCTTCGGTTCGCTGGAAGGCGTCATCCGCACCAAGGGGGAACTCTATGATTATCTGGCTTCTCGTCAAGACAGTGTCATCTTTGTTAACGCCGACAACGAGCACTTGATGGGCATCTTGCCTCATGGCACTAAAGCCGAATGCTACACTCGTGACGAGAGTAAAAAGGACGCAAGCGTTTACGGTCAAATCATCGCCTGCGACCCGTTCCTGAGGCTGAAGTGGCGTGAGCCTGACAGTGACTGGCACGAGGTAACGACCCACCTCATCGGCAGCTACAACCTTGACAACGTGCTGGCGGCTGTAACCGTGGGCCTGCACTTCGACATCACTCCTGAGCAGATATGCCATGCGTTAGAGAACTACGTGCCCTCCAACAACCGCTCACAGCTTACCGAAACCGAGCACAACCACCTTGTGGTGGATGCCTATAACGCCAATCCCACATCAATGGCAGCAGCCCTCGAGAACTTCAGCCTGATGCAGGTAAGCCCCAAAATGGCCATCTTGGGTGAAATGCGCGAATTGGGCGACAGCAGCGCCGAGGAGCACCGCCGTTTAGTGGAAAAACTGGCCAGCTGCCCATTTGACGAGGTGTGGCTTGTAGGTGACGAGTTCAAGGATATTGATTGCCCCTACCGCAAGTTTGACGACGTGGAGCAGGTCAAGGCCGCCATCGCTGCCCACCGCCCTGAGGGCTACTACATCCTCATCAAAGGCTCCAACGGCAATCGCCTGTTCCAGCTCCCTGAGGTGCTGTAATCACGCAGTTGCTCTAAAGAGAATAAAACAAGTGCAACAAACGCAGTTATTTGAAATCTGCGTTTGTTGCACTAAATGTTTTCCAGAATAACTACCGACGGTAATTAATTGGCCAAGATAATGCTGATAACAGCATTCACGTCGGCTAAGGTCACCTCACCGTCATTGTTCACGTCACCACTGAGGTCCTGTACGCCCTTTGTAATCATGTAGATGACGGCGTTAACGTCGGCAATCGAGACCTCTCCGTCTTTGTTGACGTCACCCTTAATGGAGCCACTAGCAGGGAAGATGATGGTGTGGGTGCTAACATTAGCCACATTAATCTGCTCGGCGTTGCTATAGTAGTAGGCTTTAGCAAAATATTTCCAACCATCGATGACGTTATCCATGTGGAAGGTCAATTTCTTTGTCTCCTGAGGAGCAAGCACCAGATGCTGGCTTAAAGTCTGTACCAATGTTCCCGTAGTGCCATAAACCCGCTTATAGAGTTTAACCGTGATATCTTCGTCGTAGGTATTGGTGCCGACATTGGTTATTTGCACTTCCATACCGAAGTAATTGGCGGTCATTATCTTATCACCGGCATTTGTCACATTGAGGGCTGTTGCCTGTCCCGTGAGCGATGCAGTGGGCATCGCGTTAATCGTAATCGTCTTGGTCGCCAGCACATTATTACCCTCCTCATCGGTTGTAAACTTTAAGTCCACGGTGCCAACAGCCTCTGGCTCATAACGGTAAACGACATTGCCACTCTCATTCTTATTGAGGTCGACAAAACCCATCGCAACAAGTTCATTCTTGACAAACATATAAATGATGTCGTTACGGGTATTTCCCAGATTAGTCACATTAAGAGTGATGTCCACCGGCCTAGTGGGATGCATATTACCAGTCGCAGTAATATTGTTGACCTGATAGTACGGAGCCATGCCAGCGCCATGCCCGATTACAGTACAGTTGTTTCCACTAATTATCACTTCGTAGAAAGAAATATCACTACCTACACATGGGGTCCATTCTTCCTCAAAGATACCTTTATAAATAGGCAATATGCGGTATGAACCACTGGTGATACCACTACCAAATGACAAGGTTGAAGTGATTGTGCTATAATACCAGGATGGCAGACCATACTTAATTCCGCTCTCAAGCACCGAAAGCAATTGGTTGCCTTGATACAGTCCCCATCCATAGTAAAAGTCAATGGGATCATTCATATAATTTCCAAACTGCGTAGCCTGAGTCAACGTGAAATCCTGACTTGACAAGGTACGTGTCCTCTTAAAGTCCTGTATTTCAACACCTCTGACAGTGACTTCTAAATCTTCCACATAGGTACCACCAGGTGCCAGCCCAGCAATAATGTATTGATTCGAGACATAGCCGTATGAACCACCGGCTCCACCTGTTCCCTCCAGGTCAGGATTGAGCACATTGAGCAGGAAGTAACCATTACTCTTGCCATTCCATCCCCAATTGAAGTGGAATCTTCCCTGACCATCATAACCATCGCACACAAAGGCATGTCCCGAAGACTCCTTGTGACCGCTATAGATGACCGGGCGTCCATCCTCTAACTCGTCAAGGATGAGTTGCTCCCATTCCTGAGTCGTGTGGAAGATACGTCTGACGGCTTTGGCATTGGGCGAATAGCCAAAATATTGAGACATAGCAGCCGGAACGTCACTGGTTTGAGCTGAAGATGAGTTTTTCAAGAAGTCCATTCGTACCGCTTGGGCGCAATAGAGGGAAAGCTGAGCAGTAGCCCGCCCTTCGACACTAAGACTATCGCTAGTGAGATAGGTGTTCTGCATGGCATCCCAATTAAAATCCACAGCGGGTAAAGCAGGCATTTCGACACCTAATGTCTCGCTACGATAGTAAGGAATGATTTCCGACTTCTTGGGCCATTTCCAGTAGTACATCACCTGGGCCATCGCCGTTGCCACACAGCCCACATAGGCATGTTTGCCATTGGACAAGAATGGAAGCATTGTGTTAAAAGGTGAATTTTGGGACCAGACTGCGTTCACCATGGGAAGAATCGGAGTTGATGAACTGATGTGTGCTGCCATCTTGCCACCTTGAGCCAGGGCTGCAATCTGTTGTGCATAACCATCAAGCCATTCTTCCATAGCCTCGGGAACCGAGTTGACATCAAAGGATCCCTGATCGCTATAGCCAAGCACCAGAGGCACTCTATCATCACCAGCTACAATGACAAATCCGTCATTGCTGCTACCGGCGTTAAACACATAATAGGGGGCAGGGGTTGACGCGTTAATTGAAGGCGCCTTACGAGCCAACTGCATACTTCCTCCATTCACTTTTCTGGCATGCGTTGACATAAAGTCGGCAGCAATTTGACGAGCCCTACTCTCACTGATGGTAGCGGCCCAAGAAGGGCACACCATCACCGCACAGAACAGCGCAATTAAAAGTATCCGATTTCTCATATTCAAATTAATAAAAGTGCATATTGTATATCATTTTGCAAAGATAATCATTTTTCCGGAAGAATCTAACACAAGGCGGCTGTAATTAGAGCATTATTTTGTCAAAAAAGGGAAAATCACTATATTTGCAGGTAGAAAATCAAAACCAAGCAGACAACCAAAATGAAAAGATTATTATTGATTCTTGCCGCGGTGACAGGTATGTTCACCGCCCAGGCAGCAAAGGTCAACGTGGACCGTATCGAGCCGACTGACTGGTATATCGGCATCAACACAGTACCCAGCGTGCAGCTGATGGTTTATGGCAACGGCATCGGCAGTGCCGAGGTGACCACACAGTATCCCGGCGTGACCATTGACAGTGTGGTGAGGGTGGACTCGCCCAACTACCTGCTCGTGTACATCAACACTCGCAGCGCCCAACCAGGCACCATGGAACTCAAGTTCCAGCAGGGGCGCAACAAGAAGGTTGTAAAATACCAGCTCAAGGTCCGCGAAAAACGCGGCACTGAGCGCCGTGGCTTCACCAACGCCGACGTGCTCTACATGCTCATGCCCGACCGCTTTGCCGACGGCAACCCTGCCAACAATCAAATCGCTGGCATGGAGGCCTACACAAATGACCGCTCGAAGCCAAGTCTGCGCCATGGCGGTGATATCGAGGGCATACGTCAGCATCTGGACTACTTCACCCAATTGGGTGTTACCGCTCTGTGGTTCACGCCTGTGCTGGAGAACAATTCACCCGATGGCCACAACCACTCTACCTACCACGGCTATGCTACCACCAATTACTACAAGGTTGACCCACGCTTCGGCACAAACGAGGAATACCGGCGCCTGTGTGACGAGGCCCATAACCGTGGCCTCAAGGTAGTGATGGACATGATTTTCAACCACTGCGGCGACTATCACCCCTGGCTCAAGGACATGCCCACCCATGACTGGTTCAACCAGCCCGACTACAAGAACAACTATCTGCAGACAAGCTACAAACTCACGCCTGTAATGGACCCCTATGCCAGCGAAATCGACCTCAAGGAAACCGTCGAGGGGTGGTTCGTCCCCTCGATGCCCGATTTGAACCATCACAACGTCCATGTGATGAACTACCTGATTCAGAACAGTATATGGTGGATTGAAACAGTGGGTATCGACGGCATCCGCATGGACACTTACCCCTATGCCTATGCCGACGCTATGGCGCGCTGGATGAAAGTGCTCAATACCGAGTATCCCAACTTTAACGTCGTGGGTGAGACTTGGGTAGAGAATCCCGCCTATACCGCCGCCTGGCAAAAAGGCAACAAAATGGGCAAGCCCGAGAGCTACCTGCCCACGGTGATGGACTTTTCCTTCTATGAGAAAATCGACAGCGCCAAGCACGAGGAGACCGACGGATGGTGGCGCGGCTACAACCGTGTGTATAATAGCCTGTGCCATGACTACCTCTACCCCAACCCGTCGAGTGTGATGGCCTTCATCGAAAACCACGATACCGACCGCTTCCTGCGCGAAGGCCAGGATGTGCCAGCACTGAAACAGGCACTTGCCCTGCTTCTCACCATCCAGCGTATCCCGCAATTGTACTACGGCACCGAGATACTGATGAACGGCACCAAGCAAATCACCGACGGCAACGTGCGCAAGGACTTTCCCGGCGGATTCCCCGGAGATGCCCACAACGCCTTTACCGCCGAGGGCCGTACTACTGCCCAGAACGACATGTTCAACTGGCTGAGCACCCTGCTGCACTGGCGTCAGGGCAATGACGTCATCATCAAAGGCAAGATGACGCAGTTCATACCCAAAGACGGCATTTATGTCATTGACCGCAACTACAAGGGCCGTCATGCCATGACCATCATCAACGGCACCAGCAGCCAGCGCCAGATGAAACTTGAACGTTATAAAGAGGTCCTCGGCAACACGACTGTTGCCCGCGATGTACCCACAGGTAAGACCATCGACCTGTCTAGCGGTGCGATTACTCTGCCCGCCCGCGGCACGCTGGTGCTCGAATTTTAAAGCCTCTGCACAATTACAATCCATCGTTACATAATCAGATGAGATAGAAAACGGGAGATATACATGATTGTAAGATAATTCTTTTTTCTTCAAGCAATATTTGGTTATTCTTACGGGAAATGAGTAATTTTGCAGCCGAATTTGGCAATTGTGCATATAATTGATGAACCTTTTAAAAAAATACTACGCCAACTACAGACATCCCAAGGGATTTCTGGGTAGAATTGTCGCTAAAGCAATGAACGGCGAGCGCCATGGTGCTTTAGCCAAGTGGGCTCTCAACTACGTCGAGATAAAAGAAGATGCCCATCTTCTGGATATCGGATGTGGTGGAGGTGCCAATGTCGGACGTATGATCGAGATGTGCCCCAAGGGAATGGTGACCGGTGTTGACTTTGCACCGGCAGCAATCGGTGTAGCCCGTTCACACAACAGTGAGGCGATTCTCAAAGACCGTTGCAGAATCGTTGGCGGCAATGCCAAAATGCTGCCCGTCATCAAAGAGTCGATAGACCTTGCCACGGCATTTGAGACAGTGTACTATTGGCCAGCATTCAAGGAATGCCTGATTGAAGCCTTTAGGGTTCTCAAACCAGGCGGGCACTTCCTTATTGCCAATGAAACTGACGGCATTGACCCAGAGGGCCAAAAATGGGCAAAACAGATCGGTCACATGTATATCTACACGGCAGAAGAGTTGCAGCAGCACCTCACTGAAGCCGGTTTCATCAATGTTACAGCCCATCATGACCCTACAACGCATTACATCTGCGTGATAGGTCAGAAGCCGTAAATCCGACACGTCATGTCATGCCATACCTTTACAGTGTGGCCTTGTTGCAGATACTAACAATATCCAGCGAATCTTATCCAATTAATGAATAGGTTGCCCCCAAAAAGGCAATCACCAACCACAAAATGGCAGATAAAGCCAAATACTATAGACTGGCCAGGAATCCCAAAGGTTTCTGGGGCAAACGCGTGATTAAGGCCATGAACAGTGAGCAGCATGCAGCAATGCCACAGTGGGCTTTGGCTCAGATTCAGGTCAACGAGGATGCCCGAGTGCTTGATGTGGGATGCGGCGGTGGCGCCAACATAGGCAGATTATTAGAACTATGCCCCAAAGGGACCGTGACGGGTCTTGACATCTCGCCTCTTGCCATCAAAATAGCCAGCAAGTACAACGCTGCAGCCATTGCCGCTGAGCGTTGTTCCTTCGTGGGCGGCAATGTGGTGCAATTGCCCATTCCCCGAGAAACGTTCCATCTGGTGACTGCATTTGAGAACAATTACTACTGGCTGTCGCAACTCTTGGGGCTACAGAATATCTACCGGGTGCTCAAACCAGGCGGAACCTGTGTCATCGCCAACGAGATGGATGGCATCAGTGAGAAAGACCGGGAGTTAGAGAAAGCCGCCGGTCGAATGCTCATCTTCACCATCGATGAAATCAAGGATGCCATGGCTGAAGTCGGCTTCACCAACATCAAGTCAAACCATGACGAAGAGCGCCATTTCATCATCGTCATTGGCCGAAAACCATAGAATCACACACCATATTATCATAAAGTGAAACTGTGTCATCTCATTTTCTACAAGATGACACAGTTTCCTTACTTTTTCAATAAAGTCTTACCTGGATTCTTCCAGAAAAGTTTTGAACTCGTAAAGGGCAGGCAGTGCCTTGCCTGTCTCCTGGTTCCACAAGCCGGCATTGTACCATGCGTCATTGACGTGAAGCGTGCTCCAGTAACTGCCACCCAAACCATACTCGTTAGCCTCGGGGAACCACCAGAACAATCCCTTGACGCGGACATAGGGCTTGAGTTTAGCGATGAGGTCGGTGGTGAACTTGCGCTGCCCCTCTGGCGTCAACGGCCATGTTGACGAGTAGTCCAGATCACCCACCTTGTACTTGTAGCTGTAGCCCGTCTCGACAATCATGATATCCTTGTCCTGGAACGAATTGCTCACATTATTGAGTGCAGTGGCCAGTGTTGACAGATTGCCATGGAAGTAAGGATAATAGCTCAAACCAATAATATCATAATCCACCTGCTTGTTCCGCATCTGGTTGTAGAAATTGAGCAGTATGGATGGTTTGGCGACCCGCTCGGTGTGCAGGATGATTTTAGCATTGGGACATTCCTCACGGCAAGCACGTCCAGCAGCCTTAAGCAGATTGGTAAAGCGCACCCAATTGGTCTCGTCACCGCTATAGCACTTCTTGAGTTGGCTGGCAGGCGTGCCCACCGGTCCCCACAACATACCATAACTGATTTCGTTGCCCGTCTGGATAAAATCGGGCGTCGCTCCAGCGGCTTTGAGGGCACGCAGACAGTCACGCGTATATTCATACACCCGTTGTGTCAATGCATCGTCGTCCAAATCAGCCCATTCGGCTGGCGTAAACTGCTTGACCGGGTCGGCCCAGCTGTCGCTGTAATGGAAATCGAGCATGAACTGCATACCTGCCGCCTTGATGCGCTGTCCGAGCACTTTAACAGTATCCAGATTCTGGATAACGCCCTGCCCCACATCGGTCGCCGAGGCATTGGCGGGATTGACAAACAAGCGCACGCGGGCAGCATTCCATCCCTGCTGCTTGGTCCATGTAATCACATCGTCAATAATCTGGCCGTTGATGTCATAGTAATGGGCGTTTCTGATACCATAACGCAACGCCATGCGCTGGTGTGCCTCATACTTGGTCAGCATCGAAATATCACCGCCGACCACCGGACCGTCATAGGGCTGTTCTTCATCACGCCCCAGAATGGTATCTATCACCCTGTTGACGTCAGCAATGGTCACCTCGCCGTCACCATTCACATCGCTGGCAACGGAGTACTGTCCTGACAGGATGTCCCCGATGACAGCATTCACATCAGCAATGGTCACCTCGCCATCACCGTTCACGTCACTTCTTGAAGCAGCGCTGGCGCTGAGTGACATAATCACCAGCGCCAAACACATTAATTTATATCTCATGGTAAGATAATTTCACTCGTTAAATCCATCAACTCAAAATGATTCCGATAACAGCATTGACATCGGCGATGGTCACCTCATTGTCACCGTTCACATCACCAGCGGCAGTAGGATTGGAAGTCAGAATCATGGTGATAATCGCATTGATATCGGCAATGCTCACCTCACCGTCACCGTTCACGTCACCCTTGATGCCTTCAAGATAAGGCAGGTACTCATCGGTCACGTCCTTGACGGTATACTTGTTGGTCTGTGACGTCACCTCATAGACGGAGGTCTTGGTCACATGGGTAACGTCTTCGGTCTGGAAGTTTCCGGCATTGCTACCACCCTGACTGAACACAAAGTTCATGTAGTAGTCCTTGCTCGTGATAGAGTAGGTGTGATAGTAGAACTTGATGCCTTTGGCCTCCTTGGTGGCAGTAATCGTCTGACCGGGCCAGTTGCCATTGAACTGCTTGTCAGAGCTGTCCCAAGTGTAGAAGTTTACCTGCGGCCAGTTGTTGGGAGCAACGGTCGGGTCCTTAAGATAGACCGTGATTTCATAAGGCTCAAATGGCTCTATCGGCTGGTTACCTATCACATAGTCACGGGTGATGACACCACTCACAGCACCATTGATCAGCAAGCCAGCCTTCAACGTGCAGTTCTCTGTGAGGTTGATGGTTGTTCCATCGCTTACCTTAGTGCCATTGCTGGCGGTGGGCTCGCTGCCATCAAGTGTATAGACGAGCTGTGCACCATCGGTCTGGCTCACTGCCGTGAAGGTCACATCGATGGCACTCTTATACTCGCCACTAGGCTTGCTCACCCAAGCAGTCTCGGTGGTCTTGCTCAACGCCAGACGGTAGTTGGTGCCACTGAGCACTTGCACATAGGTAGCGGGGATATTGTAAGCCGTCGAACCCATTGCGGCGAGAATCATGCCACGTGTGCCCACTGTGCGTTGCGCATAGTAGTTCTTATCCTGGCTGTTAGCCATGTTATTTGTTGCGCTGGTGTTGGTGATTCCAGCGAGTTGACGGGCATAAATCATCTGCTTGATGCTTTCCTTATAGTCAATCCAGTGCTTGAGGAAGACGCAAGGTGTACCAGGCATTGACAGCAAATAAGCGTTAGCTGCTTCGATGTTGGTACGGATGGGGTCATTCTGGTTGTTGGCGTCACGATACTGCGTGTCGTGGTTCTCAACAAAGGTAACGGCGTAGCGCTTGTAGTTGTTATCCAAGCAGAGTCCCTTGCCGCTGCCAGCCAGATTGGACCAAACGTTGTTGTTGACCGCATCTCGGATGGTGTAACGGAAAGTAAAGTCAAATGCCGCACTCTGGACCACGCCATTGACCTTGGTGCCGTCAACCCAGCTCTTCAACGTCGGCAGATAGCCATCCCAAAACTCACCGACCGAGAACTCGGGAGCTGCATCCACGTTGTACATACCAGTATAGGCTGCAGCATATCCCTTAGTCATATCGTAACGGAAACCCACATAACCCAGGTCATTGAGCAGCATTTTCAAGTAAGCCTTGACAACGGTCTGCACATTCTGGCTCGTATGGTCCAGGTCACGCATACCGTCCCAATCCTCACCCGTGTCGCGGTTGCCCAACTGCAGTCCCAGGCGGTTGGCCTCAGCCAAAGCCTTGCCACCATCGTCGTTTGAGCAGACATCGGTTGAAGACATCGAATAGGTCACGCCCTTGTAGGTTTCACGAGGGAAGCCAAACCAGCCATTAAAACTCTTGCGGTGGTTGATGACCACATCGGCGATGGTGCCGATGCCCTTATCCTTGAAGGTATTGATCATCGAACGCAGCTGCGTCTCGTTACCAAAGGAACTGCTGTAGTTGGTGAACCAATACAGGTCATCATAACCCATCGACCTGCCGCCGCAATAGGCGCTCTGGGGTATCCACACGAGTTTGAAGAATTCAGCCAATTCATCGGCTTGGGATTCGAGTTTAGGCCACTGGGTTTCACTGAAGGAGTCCCAATAGAAACCCTGCAACATCACGCCACTATAGCGATCGGGCCAACCCTGTGCCAGCATCAGCAAGGGCAGCAAAGCCACAAACGAGGTAGTAAGAATCTTTTTCATTGTTAGTATAGTTTTTAGTTGGTTATATCCCACAAAATTAGTGCAAGTCGAACACAAAAACAAGAAAAAATCCAGTTTTGTCGTCATGATGCCTAATTAATGCAAAAATAGCAAATTATCCTCAATTCCAAGACGATTACACAAAAAACTCAAAAAAATATTCACGTGCAAACGATTGCAAGGCGGGGACGCGCCTCATGTGGCACGTCCCCGCCGGAATTCTTAGTTATGACAAGTGTTTACTGCAGAATGAAGTAGTACCTGCCCATGATGTCGTTGAACACAACAGTGTAGGTTCCGGCCTCAACGGGGATGTTGGGACCACCCTGGGTGCCCACACCCACGGGGAAGGTCGTTGCGCCCCAGTTCACAGCCCATGTGCCATTGGCAAACTTGAGCTCAGTGTTATCATAGGTCACGTCCTTCACGATCCAGTCGTGATTCTCGACCACAGTGCTCATGGGCGTCATAGCGTTACCGCCAACGTCCCAATCCTGATAACCGCCAGGCATGGTAATCATGCCATAGACACCTACCAGACCATCGTAGGGCTCAACTGACAGCGTCTCGGCGTTCATGTCGTAGGTAATCACGTAGTAGCCGTCGGCAGGCACCTCGATGTTGCCACTGCCGCCATCGTTCTTCACGTAGCCGTCGGCACCCTGACCCCACTGCTCGTCCCAGTTGCCGGGATTGTGGATGATCTTGAAGCCCTGGCCTGCAGGGAAGAAACCAACATAGTTAAGAATCGTGTAGTCCTCAGCCTCGGCGTACATGGGAATAAGAGCGGTACCCACGTTGGCGGGATCGTTGCCCCATGAACCGTCACCGATGCACGAACCCACCAGATACCACAAGTCGGGCACTTCGATGGGAGCGGGGATAACATTAACATCAAACGGTTCACTCATGATTGTGGTAGCAGTGACACCATTGCTCATCACGCACATCACACGGGCGAGGAGTACGCGCAGCTCGGGAGCCTTGCCAAAGAGCGAAGTCACATAGTTTGAAAGTTCATCAGCATCCATCGTACCGTCTAAGCCCAGAACGAAAGGTTCGCCATTGAGATAGATGGTGTATTCAGGATGATAGGTGGTGTCAGTGGTAGCCGGAGCAGTGATGTTGCACACCTTAACGCGATCTCCTGTCACCTCAGCAAAGTCAATTACGTCTGCAGGAGTTACCGAACCAGTTCCGAAGGTAATTACTTCGGCCTGGGGATTGCTCTGGGGCTCTGCCCAGTCCTTGAAATCCTCGGTACAGCTTGCCAGCAACAAGCCCATTGCAGCAATATATAAAAACTTCTTCATTTTTTATTTCTCAGTTTTCAGTTCTCAGTTCTCAGTTTTCAGTTGAATGCGGATGCCGCTGACAACTGAAAACTGATGACTGAAAACTTGGTTATTAATTTACTCGACAGGGACAAAGTTGTAGGTGCCCAAGATATCGTTGAAGTATACATGGTAGGTACCAGCAACAACATTGATGTTGGGACCGTCCTGAGTACCCTGGCCATGCGGGAAGCCATTACCACCCCAGTTCACAGCCCAGTCGTTGTCGGCAGCAAACTTGAGACCAGTGTCCTCATAGGTCACACTCTTCAGGAACCAGTCATGGTTCTCAACATTGTCAAGGGTGCTCATGGGATTCAACAGGTTATCGGCAGTGCTCCAACCCTGATAATCACCAGGCATAGCAATCTGGGTGTAAACACCCACAGTGCCCTCGTAAGGCTCAATGGTGAGCTCGTCGGTAGCGGTGTTGAGGTGGATCTTGTAGTAACCATCGGCAGAAAGCTTGATGTCACTGCTACCACCATCATTCTTCACGTAGCCAGCGTCGCCCTGACCCCATTGTTCGTCCCAGCTACCGGGAACCTTAACGAGCTTGAAGCCCTGGTCGGCGGGGAAGTAACCCACATACTGGATTTCACCGGGCATCACGCTGCCATCGGTGTCATAAACGGGATACATCGGGATGAGAGCGGTACCCACATTAGCGGGATCGTTGCCCCATGAACCGTCACCGATGCAAGCACCGATGAGGTACCACAGTTCAATCTCATCGCTAACCTCGGTGCTGAGGTCAACATAATAGGGATTCACTTCCAGGCTTACTACATTGGAGTAAACGGGCTCTGCACCAGCAGTGATAGCACGGCAGCGCACATACACCGTCTGCTTCTCAGGCACAGTTTCCTCTTCCCATTGGAAGATACGATTCAGCGCCTTGTTCAGGTCCTCAACATTCATGTCGCCACTGCAACTTGCATACACGGCCCTCAGGACTGAGTAGTTGGCAACGGTAGTGCCAGTAGTGTCGGCAGCAGCCATGTCGGTCGAAACGGTCCACTCGTTGTTGGGAGACACCTCGAATTGGTACTCACAGGCTGCAGGCCAGCCGCCGAAGTCGGGCTGTGACCAGGCCATGGGAATGGCCGTGGAAAGAGCCAAGTCAACCATCGGGTTCACAGGTTCGTTGAGCTTGAACGTGGTAGGTTGCTTCAGCGTGGGGTTAGAATCACGGTCATCCTCGCATGCGGTGAACACGAGTGCCATGCTCAGCAGCATCAGTGATGATAAAAATATCTTTTTCATATTCTTATTGTCATTTAGTTTAAGTTTTCAGTTTTCAGTTTCCAGTTTTCAGTTGATTGCGAATGCCGCTGACAACTGACGACTGATGACTGACAACTTTATAATTGTTAGACATTATAATCGCATTAATAACCGGGATTCTGTGTCAGATTGGAGTTAGCAATCAGGTCATCGGTGGGGATAGCAAACACATTGCGGAATGCCTCGAAGTCGCGACCTGCGTAAACGCCACCCTTCCATTGCCACTGGTAGCCGGTGTCGCCACCAAACTTGTTGAAGCGGATCAAATCCACACGACGACGGCCCTCGAAGTAGAACTCACGGCCCCACTCATCGAGAATCTGGTCGAGCGTGTAGCGGTTGCGCTGCAGGGCGTGGGCACGGCCACGGATTGCATTGATAGCTGCCACTGCATCGGCGGGAGCAACATCACCACTCATGCGGGTAAGGGCCTCTGCATAGGTCAGATAGGCCTCAGCCACACGCATGTAGAACAGGTGAGAATCAGCAAAGGTAATATCACTGCCCTTGCTGCCGTCGCACATGAAGTTGTTGAACTTGGCAACAGCATAGCCATACTTGAAGTTGGACTCATCATTCACATTGAGGTAACGGCCCTCGGTCTCAAACAGAGCGCGGTCATCCTCAGCGATCTCGGCAAGGTCATAGGCATGGCCCGAAGGAGCGTCATCGTTGGGGAAGAACAGACGAACCAGCTCGGGACGAGCACGGTTACCACTCCAAGCACTGTTGTTGTACAGACCATTCACCTCAGTCTCATCGTAGCGGTTGGGATGAATGTCAGCATCGGCGGTAGAGCAGATCAGGAAGTTGGTACCGCCCCACGAGGTGGTGCGAGTACCATCTTGGATAACAGGGAACACAGCCTCATAGGCGGCATCGGTCTTGCTGTTATCACCCATGAACAGCATCTGGTAAGCAGTGAACTGACGGCCATTGGTATTGTAGCCAACAGTGTGCAGCTTGTAAGGTGAATCCATGACCTTCTTGGCATAGTTAGCAGCATCTTGCCAGCGGGGAGTGCCCGTGTACACCTGAGAGTTCAGGTAGATGCGGGACAGCAGCATCCAAGCGGCAGCCTTATCAATGCGGCCATAACCATCCTCACCATATTTCTTGGGCTTCGGGTCGTTCAGGATAGTAGCATTGTCATTGGAATCCTCACCGATAATAGCCTTCAGCTCCTTCTCGATAAACTCACACACCTGTGCACGGGTGTACTGCTCGGGGTTATCACCCGAAATAGTGGTTGCAAAAGGAATGTTGCCAAAGGCATCGGTCAACAGATAGAACTGGAAGGCGCGCAGGAAGCGTACCTCGGCAGTCATCGTGGGATTATAGTCACCATAGACCTGCAGATACTGATTGCAGAAGGTGATACCGATACACAGGCCATAGTAGTAGCCGCGAAGCATCGGGTGACTGGCATCGTAGGTATTGTGGCAGTAGGAGGGGATACCCTCATCACCCCAACCGCAGATAGCCTCATCAGTGGTCAACTCGTTAGAGTTCCACATCTGGCGATATTTGTGCTGGAAACCGCCATCAAGACCGTCAACGTCAACATTATCGTCACCACCGTTGTTACCCGAGGTAGCGAATACCGAATAGCACTTGTTGAACAGCTGCTCGGGAGTGACATCGCTCTGCAGTGACGGGTCAATAGGCTCAACGTCCAAGTCATTGATACATGAGGACAAACCACTCAGCATCAACAGGACCGCAGCACACATGATATATTTGAAAAACTTATTCATTGTGATCTATCTAATTAATAAATTAATGTGTCAAGGCAATTAGAAGTTCAGGCTCAAACCAACGATGAATGAGATGGGACGGGGGAAGATGTCACCGCCGATACCACCGAATACCTCGGGATCGATACCATCATACTTGGTGATGCAGAACACATTGGAAACGGTACCGTAGAGACGGCCACCGACACCATTGTAACTGCCACGCTTGAACAGGTTGTTGAAGCTGTAG
>JAEEGL010642388.1_pt1 | contig 15647 bp, 8 predicted proteins | sample 9134231 | NCBI WGS metagenome assembly JAEEGL01 (sample SAMN16246548, study PRJNA631951) | gut metagenome | biome: gut microbiome; feature: rumen; material: fiber-attached | host: Bos | place: Iran: Karaj | collected 2018-10
CATGGCCAGATAAGGAGCCGAGAACGAGGCGATGGCCTTGATGAACTGTCCGAAGGTCAGTGTCGATGCCAGGTTGGCACCTCCCATCACGGTCGACACCAGCGGGTTGAGCGATGTCTGCATCAGCGCGTTGCCGATGCCCAGCAGCGAGAAGGCCACGAGCATGATGCCGAAGTTCTCGCCGAAGAGCGGCAGCAACAGCGACACGACAGTCACCACGAGAGAGAGCAGCACGGTCTTCTTACGTCCGATCTTGTTCATCAGCATACCGGTCGGGACGCTGAAGATGAGGAACCAGAAGAACACGAGCGAGGGAAACACGTTGGCTACGGAGTCGCTCAGCGAGAGGTCTTCCTTCACATAGTTGGAGGCGATGCCCACCAGATCCACGAAGCCCATGCAGAAGAAGCAGAGCATCACGGGGATCAGATAAACGGATTTGTTTTGATTACCCATAATATTGTTTTATTATTTGATTTCATATATTGTTGCTTTTCCACCCTTTACCTTTATGTTATTATAAGGCTCTGAGGGGAACACCAGGTTGGTCATGGCTATTTTTCCATCTGCATCGAAGGCCTCAATGCTGCAACGGTCGATGAAGATACGCAACTGCTTCACTTTGCCATAGGTCGATGCCTCGGTCACACATGGGAAGTCCTTGCTGAAGCCGACATCACCACTCTTCGTGCGGTCCATCGCAAAGGTCTGCTTCGATGCATCATAGGTCATCACCACTTTTTCGCCCTTCGAGTTTGAAAGCACAATCTCTGCCTTGCTCTTGACATCGACCACAATCTCACAAGCCTCCGTCGGCTGCTTTACCTTGGCACCACGCACAGCCAGCATCTCTTTCGAGGGCACCACGCTCACGTATGTCTCCTCACCACAGCGGAACAGGCCAAGGTCACGGGGTATGGAGTTGGCAGAACGGAACTGCTTGGTGGGCACATCATTGGCATACTGCCAGTTGGACATCCACGCCAGCACCACGCGGCGGTTTTCCGGCGCATTATAGAACGACACTGTGGCATAGTGGTCTTTGCCGTAGTCCATCCAAAGGGCCTTGCCGTCGGTATAGCGGCTGGCCTTGTCAACAGTGAAGCGGTGGCCGTCGAAATCGCCTATGAAATACTGCGTCGCGCTTCCTCCAAAAGGACCGCCGGGGTTGATGTTGCAGATGAGCACCCACTTGTTGTCAATCTTAAACAGGTCAGGGCATTCCCACACGCCACCATGGCAACCTAATCCATTGCCAAAGCGTGACTCCTCTTTCCATGTCTTTAAGTCTTGCGACGAGTAAATGCGCATCTCCTGTCCCACTGCAAGTATGAGGTTCCATGCCTTGATATCCTCATTCCAGAATGGCCGTGGGTCGCGGAAGTCCTTGTCTTCGGCTGTCAGCACGGGATTGCCCTCATATTTCGTGAATGTACGACCTCCATCTGTAGAGAAAGCCAGACATTGGGCCTGAACGTCACCACCAAAAGGAGTCGGGCGACTTGCGGTGTACATGGCGACGACCGTCTCCTTATCCACCACACATGAACCGCTGAAAATGGTACCCCATGTATCGGGGGCCAACGCTACACCCTCATCCTTCCAATGGATGAGATCTGTCGTTGTGGAGTGTCCCCAATGCATGTTGCCCCACATCGATCCGTAGGGATTGTACTGGTAGTAAAGATTCCATACACCGTCTTTATAAAACATTCCATTGGGGTCGTTCATCCACCCGCGTTGAGGAGTGTGATGATACAAAGGACGGAATTTCTCATTGATGAACGCGAAATTCACATCATCGTTCTGGACCAACTTAGAGAAGCACACGCTGCCTGTCGGCACATTCTGCACACAAACACGCAGTGCGTTGGAGGAACCCCGACCCTGATAGGGCTGCAAGTCGAGTGCCACATAATAATCCACCTTTTCACGGGCCATACGCACGTTTTGCTCCATCTGCAGTTTGCCATTCATGATAACTTGCACCTTGCCCTCAGGAGCTTTCTCCTCAATAGGCAACCACAGGTAGCGACCCTCGCTTTTTGGTGTGACGATACTCTGCTCGCAAGCCTGGGGCACCACTGTCTGTGCTTGAGCCATTGTGAGCGTCATCAACGTCATCAGTGTCACAAAAATTCTTTTCATATCATTTCGGTTTTTAGTTTTTCAAGATTGTCTGATGCAAAAGTACAGGAATTCTTGTTACACTGTTGTAATTTCTGTTTCATTTGTTGCTAATAATCGTTCGTTGAAACAATAATTATAAAAAGTTATCCAGAAAAGCAATCTTCTACTTACCATTTACCAACATAAACTCCAATACAACGTCTAAAAATTTTAAAAATCTCCACAACATGTTTCTTCGTCAAAAAAAATCGTTCAATGTAACATATTTCAGCTACATTGAACGATCATGATTTGTCTGTTGATGTTATTGCTCAGACAACAAAACCATGTTTATTGTTGTGTGACCCTGAGATCGCTCACGGTGACGGAACCGCCGTAGTTGTTGATGCTCCAGCAGTTCTTCTGGATGCCGTAGATGCGCTGGGTGTAGGCACAGACATCGTTGATGTACATCACCATGACACTGTTGTCTGTATAGATATCAATGTTGTAAGTGTTGTCAGCGGGACGCTCGAACCAATAACCATCGATGCCTTCGATGAAGCCCTTGCCTTCCTCACCCTCTTGCTCGAAGTTCACCTTGCGATGGTTTTCGTCCTCGGGATTGACAACCATGGTGTAGTACTTCTTTGAGTCAGTGCCACGAACGAAAGAGACACCAAACTTGTCCCAATTGTTGGACGTCTTGACGGTGAAGGAGATATGGTTGGCTGTGCCGAGACGGTTATACATGACGTATGCACCGTCGCCACTCAGTGTGCCACCGTTGAAGCCGGCGGAAGCCACGACATTGGCATTGGCGGCATTATTGTATTTGGCCGCCATGGCAGGCACGGCACCGAGAGTCAATGTGCCGTCGGCGTGCTGGATGATCTTGTGGCATACCAGGGCACCAGACCATGCTGGCTCGCCTTCAGCTCCTACGTTGATGTTGCGGTCGTGGATGGTAGCGCCGACGCGGTAGGGGCACCAGCCCCAGATGTAGCGGTCGGTACCATTGGAGGCCGTCTTGCCGGCATAGAAAGCACGGCTGTCGAGCACGCCCTCGTGGCCGTCCTTCGGCCAGTTGGCACCCGGATCGTTGAAGCAGGCTTTCAAAGCCTCAAAGGTGGGAGCCATCATATATTTCACTTTGCGGCTCCACGAAGCGCGGTAGCCCTCGCTATAGACCATATACCACCAGTTGCCCATCTTAAAGATGTCGGGGCACTCGCACATGCGATCCCAGATCATCGGGAAGGAACCAACGTTCTCCCAGTTCTTCAGGTCGCTCGACTTGAACTCTGCGAAGCGGAGCTTGCTACTGATGACGATGTGCCAGAGTCCGTCCTCAGCCTTGAATATCTGCGCGTCGCGGAAGTCGTTGGCATCATAGCCATAGTCAGTACCCTTGAGCACCCATACGTTGTCCTTCGTCCAGGCCTTGAAGTCCGGCGAGGTGGCGCGCATCACGACCTCGTGGTTGGGAAGAAGTACGTTGTAGCCTGTGTAGTAGATGTAGTAGAGGCCATCACTCTCATTGTAGATGGCACAGCCCGTACCGAGGGAGGCATCCTGTTGAGCGGTGGAGGTGCCGGTAGGCAACACCTCGCCCAGCGGAGTGTAGTTGGCACCATCATTGGTGGCTATGCCCCAGAAGGGGTGATAGCAGGCGCCGTTGTTGTCGTACTCCTGCAGGTAGAGCACCTTGAACTCACCGACCTTCTGGTCGTAGAAGGGCATGGGGTCGCCGCAGCGGCCGATGGCCGGCGTATAGTAGGTGTTGAAGCCAGCGTCATCGGTGGGATTGAAGAAAGTGGTGGTGCCACCCCAGTCGCGCGAGGGGTCGGCGGGGAAATCATCGTCGCTGCAGGAAGCAAGGGCGGCGGTGGTTGCGGCAAAACCGCAACCTAAAACAAAACCGCAAAGGAATTTATTGATGATGTTCGTTTTCATAAGGCGTTACTTGGTTAAATAATTGATGGCGTTCTGAGTCATGATCGCGATGTTCTTATGGAAGTTCTCGGTATAACCGGGTTCGAAGGTGTAGGAATACCAGTCATAGCAGCCAGAGCCGATGCAGATGATGCCACCCTTGCCGTCGCGGGCAGGATATTCCCAGGCAACGACAGCACCGTCGCCGCCAACGCCGAGGATTTTACCTCCGGTGCGAGCTTCCCAGGCTGCGTGGTCGTCGTAGCCACCCCAGTCGGTGCCGATGTGATACTGTGCGGTGGAGTTGGTGATGTGATAGCCAGCATCGGTGCAGTAAACCTCCTGCGGATTGTCGCCAGCGATGAGGTTCTGCCACATCGGATGGTCGTTCTGTCCGTCCCAGATGCGGAAGCTCCACGGTCCGCCGCAGAGTTCGGCTGCATCCTCGTTCTGACCCCAGCAGTTGTTGGGTGTTGTCCACTCGTCATCACCGGTGACGCCGATGAACGACGGGAGGTTGGTGGCGTAGCGGGTAAGGAACAGAGCACCACCGTTCTCATAGAAGGCGCGCAACTCGTTCTTCGTGTCGAGGGCATCGGTAGCCTTGGCAGCAAACACGTCGTGACCATCCACGCCGCCGTCGACATGCCAGTGCCACCAGATGATCTTGCACTCACTGAGGTCGAGTGTTCCGGCGCGCAGGTCGGAGAAGGAAGCGTAGAGAGAGTTGGCCACATTGCCGAGCATCCACTCACAGGCAGCCTTGGCCTCGGGATCAAGCTCGCTCATGGTGGCAGCAGAGCCGACGAAGAGAGCCGACGGCTTGTCGATGGCGATGACCTTCACGGTGTAGACAGCCTCTGCCGAGTTGTTCTTCACAGTGTAGGTGACGGGCTGTGAGAAGTCCTGAGGCACACCGGAACCGGGATAGACGGTTGCATTCTGACTGAAGGTGATTGTAGGCACGAGCGCTTTGATATCGACACTGGCAGGCACGTAGACCGTGATGGTCTTGGCATCCTGGTCGATGGCGCCGGTGTAGATTTCGTTGATGACGAAAGAGTAGATGCGGGCCTCGTCGTGCAGCACGCTGACGGTCCAATCGAGATAAGTGTCGCCGTTGGTGACGTGAAGCACCTTGGCGGCATCCATGTTCAGGGTAGCGCCCTGGCTGACGTTGCAGGCGGCACCATCAGAGATGTTGAGAGCTGTCACCATCATTGCTGAAGTCTCGTAAACCTCGGGAAGTCGGACGACGATGCTGCGGGAGGCCAGGTCGATGGTTCCCTCATAGTTGTCGAGTGCCAAAGCGGTGACCATACAGTCGCCGGAGAGCTGCAAGTCGCTTGTGTTGTCGTCGGAGCACGACCAGAGTCCGCAAGCGATACACAACGCACTGAATATATATAATATCTTGGTTTTCATAATTATTTCGTTCTTTTATTTCTGTACCGAATTATTCTCTTTTCTCTATTCACATTCACTTCTGTTACCAGCTGCCGATGTTCTGTGTATAGTGACCGTTAGAGGCGGAAATCTGCTCAAAGGGGATAGGCAGGTATTCGTCCTTGTTGGCTGTGAAGTGGGCACTGCTGTAGATGGCGCAGTGTGGAATCTCCTCGGCATAGTACTTGTTGAGCACCGTGGCGGCATCGCCCCAGCGAACGAGGTCGAAGAAGCGCTCGCTCTCCATGCCCATCTCCAGGCGGCGTTCCATTTTCACGATGTTCACGGCATCTTCCTTTGAGTAATTGCCTTTATAGTTGGTGATGTACATCTTCACTCCATAGAGGGTCGGATAGCTGCTGATCATCTGGGTGCTGCCGGCGGCGCGCGTACGGATCTGGTTCACCAGTTTCACTGCCTCGTCAGCCTGGCCCAACTGTGCGTAAGCCTCTGCACGCATGAGGAGCACGTCGGCATAGCGGAAGACGATGCGGTTCATTGAGGTGGCCCAGTAGCTGCCCTTGATGAGGTACTGGTCGATGAGGGCGGGGTCAACGTTATGCTTCAGTGAGACGTTGTAACCATAGAGGCCATTGGAGCGGCTCCAGATACTGGTCTCTTCCATCATATAGTTCTTGTTGAACATATAGGGCAGACCGGGTATGCCAACGGTAAGGAAGAGGCGTGGGTCGGCGTTGTCGCTGGCCTTGTCGTAGTCCTTGGCATTGAAGCTGTCAATCAAAGGCAAGCCGTCTGCACCCGTGCGGTAGGCATTGACGAGGTTCTGCGAAGGCTTGTAGAAATCGCAGCCGCCATCAGTGGCACCGGGGATGTTGGGTGGGATGAGGCCGTAGCTCCAGTTGAGGTTGCCGTAGGTCGAGCCGTCGTTGCGTGAGTACTGGATGGCCCAGAGGCTCTCGCGACCGTTCTCATACTGCTCCTCGGGGCGGAAGTTGTTGTGCAGGTCGTCTTCGAGGCCATAGTTGCCGTAGAGAGCGGGATTGGTGAACTCAATGACCTTCTGCAAATCGGATTGGTCTATGCTGGTCACCTGGTTGGAGTTGGCATCGTCCTGATGATAGGCTTTATAGAGATAGACCTTGGCGAGGAAGGCAGCGGCGGAAGCCTTGGTGGGACGCCCCTTGTCCGCCTGTGTGGCAGGCAGTGTATTGTAGGCCTCCATCAGGTCGTCGATAATGAGTTGCCAGCCCTCGTCGTTCGTATAGGTGCGGTTGCTGAGGGTGTTGTATTCATCGTAAGTCAGGTTCTCGTTGACCACGAACGGAATGTTCTTATACAGGCGCTTCAGGAGGAAGTGAGCGTATGCACGCAGGAACTTCATCTCGGCCAGGCGCTGCTGTTTCATGGCAAACGAGTCGTCACAGGCATTGAGGAGGGCGATGGCACTGTTCACACGCGAGATGCTGTTGTAGAGGCGCACCCACATGTCGTTGATGTTCCAGTTGGTGGTCAGCACGCCTTGCTGTACTTCCAACTGATGGAAGACGTCGCCGTCGCTGGTGCCGCTGCCACCCTTGTAGGCATCATCGCTGCGGACATCGAAATTCCACATGGAAAAGCTGGAGTTGATGTCCTCCGCGGAAGTGAAGATGGCGTAGGCCGACACCACCATGTTCTCGGCATTGGCTGGTGTTTTCACCTGGTCATCGCTGAGCGTGCCCTGCGGAGTGTGCTCGTCGAGGAAGTCGGAGCAACTACTGAAAGCACAGAAGGCACAGAAAACACAGAATATGTTGAATATCTTTTTCATGATTGTCGCTATTTAGAATGAAACATTGAGTCCGAAAGTCACGTTGAGAGGGATAGGATAGCCAAAGTTGGCATTCTCTGGATCAACACCTGTGAAATTGCCGCTCTTGATGGTAAGCAGGTTCTGGGCAGAGACATACATGCGCAGACGCTGCATGAACAGTTTGTCGGTGATGGTCTTCGGGAAGTTGTAGCCCAACTGAATGGTGCGGAGCTTGGCATACGAGCCGTTCTCTACGAAGTAGCTCGAGACACGCTTCTCGTTGTTGTTGTCCATCGTGCTGATGGCGGGGATATTCGAACCCATGTTCGTGGGACTCCAAGCGTCGAGCAGTCGTTCGCCCTTGTTCAGGTTCGAGATGTTGAGGCCGCTCCAGAGATCGGTTTCTTTCTTCAGGTCGCTGATGACATCGACACCCTGAACACCCTGCCAGAACATGCTCAGATCGAAGTTCTTGTACTGGAGATAGATATTCAGACCCCAGGTAAAGTCAGGCACGGGACTGTAAATCCACTCTTGGTCTTTCTCGTTGATGACACCATCTTTGTTGAGGTCCTTCCAGCGGATACGGCCCAAACCGGCACCATTTTGTGTGGCGTGGTTGTCAATCTCGTCCTGGCTCTTGAAGATACCGTCGTAAACATAGCCCACCTGAGCACCGAGGGGATGGCCGACAACACTCTCCACGCCATTGCCACCGAAGGTACCCTTGGCAGCGATGGTCTCGGGCAGTTTGGTCACCTCATTGCGGTAGGTGCCGATGTTGGCGGCGATGTCATACTGGAAGTAGCCCACCTGACCGCGGTAACCCACATTCAGCTCAACACCCTTGTTCTCCATCTCACCGGCATTGATCCACTGGCTGCTGCCCTCACCCATCACACCGATGCCTGGCATATATACGAGGATGTCCTTGGTTTTCTTGAAGTACCACTCGAAAGAACCATAGAGGGCATTGCGGAAGAGTCCGAAGTCAAGACCGATATTGGTCTGCGTGGTGGTCTCCCACTTCAGGTCATCGTTGCCAAGCTGATTGCGTTTGAAACCGCTGGGGAGAGTCTGACCGCCGTTGGTTCCGGCGATGTCATAACTGGTACCATAGCTCTGTCCGCCGAAGCCAGCCTCGCCGTAGTTGCTCTCGTAGAGGGTGTAACGGGCGATATTGGAAATCTCCTGATTACCTGTCTGTCCCCAAGATGCGCGGAGTTTCAGGTTGTCGAGCCAGTTGATATTCTCCATAAACTTCTCCTGCTTGATACGCCAACCTGCACTGATAGAGGGGAACGTTCCGTAGCGGTTGTTCTTTCCGAAGCGGCTGCTGCCGTCGTAGCGCATCGTCAGGCCGAGCAGGTAACGGTCATCGTAGTTATAGTTGATCTTGCCAAAATAGGACACGAGTGTGTAGCCCTCACCAAGACCATAGGCCTCGGCCTCGCCCACTCCGGCGTTGGGCCACATATAGTCGGGATTCAGAATCATGTATTCGTATTTCTTGCCGCTGAACCAGGTGTCATCCTCGCGGTTCAGCTCAGTACCCACGAGGATGTCGCCGCGGTGCTTGCCGAACTCGTAGTTGTAAGTGGCAATCAAGTTCCACATCCACTTGGTCCAATGTTCCTGCTTGGCCTCCACGCCGTTGGTAGCATTCGCCACAGTGCCCTCTGTGATGGGATACTGGAAGATGCGCTGCTCCTTCTGGGCGTAGTCGAGACCGAAGGTGGTCTTGACGTTGAAGTCCTTGAATGGGTTGACATTCAGATAAGCGTCACCAAACATACGCCAGTACTTGTAGCGATTGTCGCTGTTTCGGTCCAGACGGGCCACGGGGTTCTCACGGTCGGGATATCCACCCACGGGACCGGCATACTCGCCACTGGTGGTATAGACGGGCAGAGAGGGGTTGAACTGGAGCACGTTCTCCAGGAAACCACCAGGAGCCACCACCTCACTTGTGCGGTTCATCGTAAAGCTTTCACCGATGGTCACGATGTTGCGGTCATCCACCTTGACGAGCTTGTAGTCACTGTTTACACGGGCGGAGAATCGCTCGAAGTCGCTGCTCTCTATAATACCTTTATTCTTATAGTAGCCCAACGAGAAAAACGACATGCCACGCTCAGAGCCGTTGCTCAGCGACACATTGTACTGATGGATGAGTCCTGTCCGGGTTGTCTCGTCAAACCAATCCGTGTCGGCAGCAGGCGTTGTGCCGGCTGCATCGAGATACTTGCTCATGGTGATGCCGTTGAGTGTGGGGATGCCCTGCTGGTTGTAGCCCCAGTCGAACTTATAGCCCAAACCATTCATATTCGGATCCAGACCGTCGTTGACGTAGCCCTGCCACATCACTTGGCCGAACTCCTTGGCATTGAGCACCTTCATCTTGTGAGCATAGGTCTGAACAGCGATACTGCCGTCGAAATCCACGCGCACCTTGCCTTCCTTGCCCTTCTTTGTCGTGATGATAATCACACCGTTGGCAGCGCGGGAACCGTAGATACTGGCGGAGGCTGCATCCTTGAGCACCTGGATCGACTCGATGTCGTTGCCGTTGAGCTCGTGCATGCCAGCCTTCGTGGGCACACCATCGATGATGTAGAGCGGGTCGTTGTTGTTGAGCGTTCCCACACCACGGATGCGTACCGTGGCAGCACCAGAGGGAGAACCGTCGGCAGCGATGTTCATGCCAGGCACACGTCCCTGCAAGGCCTTGATGGGGTTGTTCTCGTTCTGCTTGGCCAACTCGTCAACATTCACGGTTGAGATTGCTCCTGTCAGGTCAGCCTTACGCTGGGTGGTGTAACCAGTCACCACCACTTCTGTCAATTCTGAGGCGCTGGTCTTCAGTTCTATCTTCATACCGGGAGCGGCAGCAATCTCCACATTGTCATAACCGATGTAACTGATGACAAGAATGCTTCCTTCCGGAACATTCAATTTGAAATTGCCATCAAGATCGGTCACGGTACCATTGGAGGTGCCTTTCTCCATCACAGTAGCCCCGATGACGCCCTCTCCTGTCTCATCGATGACGGTGCCTGATGCTTCCGTCTGCGCATACAGCAATGTACTCGCAAAGATGAGCGTCATACTCAGCAGAAATCTTTTCAGTCTTTCCATTTGCGTTTTGTTTTTAGTTAATACTTTTGTTTAGATTGTCTGCTGCAAAAGTACACACACAAAACGCATGACATGTATCAATATTCGTTCTGTCAATAATAAAAATGATACATGAAACAATCTTTGACTATAAAGTGCGTTTCGTTCAACTCCTTAATTCCATGGGCAGCTTGCCATATTGCTCCTTAAAACATTTGGAGAAGTAGCCAGGAGTGTTAAAACCCACTTCAAAAGCGATCTCGGCAACAGTCTTGGTGGTGCTGCCCAACAGGAAATATGCCCGCTGGAGGCGCATTTGCCGCAGCAATTCCACAGGAGACTGACCCGTTACAGCTTTCACCTTTCTATATAACTGTACACGGCCCAGCCCCATCTCCTCGCCCAAATCGTCCATCTTCAGGTTAGGGTTCGACATGTGCTTGCGGATGGCCTCATTCAACTGTTCGGCGAAAAGCATGTCCTGAGAGCGGGGCGGCGGTAAATCACCATCGGGCTTGTCAAAGATATCGTGCAGTTTGCGACTACTTGCATCAGTATAAAACAATGTTTGTTCCTCGTTCATTTTCTGCCGCTGGCGGATGGTCTTTCGGGTCTGCCACCAAGCACGCCACCCCAAGATTCCGGCGATAACAAGCAGGGCGATGCACACAAAACTGGCTATGAGCAATTTATGCTGGGCATTGTAAATAATGAGAGAATCCTCCAACTTATTCTGGATGGTAACAAGGTCGTGGTTCTGCTTCATCAGCTCGCGGCTGTTAAGGTCTACAATGTTTACATTTTCCTGTGTCACCATCATGCCCTGCAGGATGTTCTCGCGTTCATAGGGCTTGCCTGTCAGGATGTCCAGCGCCAGCCGCACAATCTCCTCACCATGTGTCGGATAAATAAAAGACCCTATCTGATGACCTAACTGCACATATTCGATTCCCTCTCCGGGCAGTCCGTCAATACCTAAGATCTGAATTTTACCCTCTGTTTCCGTCTCCACGACAGCTTTATAGACACCAGTGGCCATGCCATCATTATGGCAGAACACAAAGGCGGGCAGCGTCCCTGTCTCTATCTGCTCCATCGTGAGTCTGTAAGCCTCTTCAGAAGTCCAGTCAGCCTCCTTGCAGACATAGTTCAGTTCATCATGCTTTGTCATGGTCTTGGCAAAACCCTCATGGCGCTCCTGAGCCGGCGAGGTGCTCATGGCACCTGTAATCTCCATGATCAAGGGCTTTTTCCCAGAAACAGGCAATTGATGCAACTGCTGGATGAAAAACTCACCAGCAGCCTCTCCTGCCTCCACATTGCTGCCTCCGATGAAGGCCGTGTAATCATCTGTCGCGGCTTTGCGGTCGAAAAAAATCACGGGAATGCCTTGCTTGCGAACCTTGGTGATGGCCTCTGCTATAGGTTTCGCCTCATTGGGAGCCACTACCAGCAAATCAATGCCTGCACTCACGAGACTGTCAATCTGCTTGATCTGTAGCTGCGTGTCATCATTGGCATTACATACCATCACTTCGGCGTCTTGCTCATACAAGTGCTGGGCTGCCAACATCTCATGATTCACCTTATCTCTCCACTGTCCCGAACCACATTGAGACATTCCTATCTTATAGACTTTCTCCTGAGAGCAAGAAACCAACAGCACCACAAACAGCATCATATATAATAGGTTGCTCAGATCAATCAAAAGTGTAAAAACTCTTCGTTTCATATGCGGCGGATTTAGTTAGAATCAATGACAAAGATAGCTATTATTCTTGATATCCACAATAGCAAATACAAAAAAACGACACAACTCGCCATGAGCTGTGCCGTTTCCCTGTCATACAATCCTTATGACAAGACTACTTTACCAATACGTCTAAAGTGACTGTCACGGTCTCATTGCCGATTTTCAAGGGGTGTTTGATGTGCTGAAGTCCTTTTGGCGTGTTGGCGTCAACCGTGAAGTGGATGGGGATGCGCTCCTGGTGATCGGTCTCGTCTCTCTGCAAGACAACGACGTTACGCTCTTTGCTCTCGCCAACATGCATGATGCCGAGGTCGAAGCGGTTGGTGGAGAGACGCAGATGGTCGTTGATGCGGATGGGAAACTGACGCATCAGGGTCTCTTCGCTGGTGACACAATTGCCCATCAAGGTAAGGCAGACGCGCTTGTTGTTCCCGCCATAGACAATGGTCCCCACCTCCTCGAACTCACCACCCTTGCCACGTGGGTTGAAGCGGAGTGTGACAGCCGTGCTATCACCTGTGGCTATCTGGTGGGTATTGTCGAAATGGATGGTGGTGCAGCCACAGGACGTATAGCCCTGATGTAATGTGACCGCTTCACTTCCGGCATTGCGCAACCAGAAAGTGCGCTCTTGAACGCCGTCAGCCTCCTGAATGTTGCCGAGAGAGATGGTAGAGAGGCCTATGACCACCAGGGTGTCAGTGATTAACATATTTCTTCCCGTTCAGAATATAGAAACCTTTTTGTGGAACTGCAGAGAGACGCTGCCCTTGCAAGTTGAATATGGCGCCATCCATTCTATTCCATTGATCATTGAACATCGTGCCAATACCTGTGCCGCCCGACTGTTTGGCATTGAGCGTCCACGCACTTGCCTTAACAGGAGTGGAGGCCGTGGCGAATACTTCAGCTTCAACTGACGCTGCATCAGCAGGAAAGAGGCGTACGCTGAAAGCCCACATATCGTTCACAAAAATATCAGCGATGGACCCATCCAGGAAAACGTGCAGTTTGAGCGTCTCACCGGAAGAGACTTTCTTAGGTAGGGCTGCCGACCAAGTGCCATTGTCGGCAGACACACGGTTCAAGGTGGTGTAGTCGAGTGTCAGGATGCCCGTTGAGGGGGAATAGCTGAGTGTGGCCTGCTTATCACCAGACTTCAAGAAATTGAAACCGCACGTGCCATCGGCTATAGTAAACTCACCAAGCAGTTCAATCTGCCGGCCAATGACAGGAGCAAGAGTCTCAGTACCGATGAGGGTCAGGTCTTTCGTCACAGAGGTGGCTGTGCGCATGGCAGAAAGGCCTGAGTAGGGTTTCTGAATCAGCGTACCATCGGTGCCAAGGCTCAGTTCGCGGGGCAATGAGAAATTGTGCGCCCATCCCATCTTGAAGTTCTCTTCCGTAGCGAGTTTGTCAGGCACAATGCCCAACAAAAGGGTTTTGTCATTGTAGGTATAAATTGTGGGCGAGAGCAGTCCATAACCGTCACGGCTAATACCGCCCATTTCCAGATACTGCATGTCGCCAGAGGGCTGGAACTTACCATCGGTGCCGATGGAGCCTACCCAACAAAGGGTGCGCACACCTGCATGAGTGTTGAGCGGAGTGCAGGTAAACAACCAACGTCCGTCACCCATAGGGGTGATGTTGGGCATCTCCCAGAACGTGCCGTGCTGACTGATGCTGCTGCCTTGAAAGAACATGGTGCCGTCGTTGGTCCATGTGCCATTCTTCAACTGATGGAGTGTGCAGGCGCCGATACCGTTCTTGCTCGTGCCTACGATGATATACCGCTGTCCGTTTGCCTCGAAATAGAAGGGGTCGCGGAAATCGTCACTCAGTCCTGACGGACGACCGTCAATAACAACCGTCTTCTCGCCCCAATCCACAAGCGCGTCATCCGAAGCCTTGGCCTGCACAATCCGTGCTTTTTGGTTATCAACAGCGGTATATAGGATATAAGATGATCCACCATTCTCGTAGACACAACCGCTCCAGCAACCTTTTATATCAAAGGTTTCACCAGGGTAGATAGATATCGGTTCTTCCTTCCAGTCGTAAAGGTTCTCTGAAGAGATATGACCCCAATGCAGGCGTGACATGTATGGGCCGTTGGCATTCTTCTGGAAAAACACATGATATCGGCCACCACTGTAAACCATGCCATGGCTCTCATTTGTCCATGAGCCGGAAGGCATAGCATGAAACTGTGGGCGCCAAAGACTTTCGGTATAGCGCTCAGCCGGATAGTTGAAGTCGGGCGGCGTCAACTGTTCGTAAGGCAACATGTCGATGAGCGTATAGTCCAGGACTTCATTGCTGATTCTGATGTCGTCGATGGCCCCGCAGAACGTGTTAATGAGGAATGGACCAGCCTTCACATCCCTGCCATCCTTGCCGATATAGAAGTCAGGACTGTCGACGAGCAGATCACACCTGTTGCTCTTCTTTGAGCCGATGGCCCTGCCATTAAGATAGAGCGTGACGGCATTGCCTGTCTTATCAAAGGTCATCGTCACTTCGTTCCACTTTCCACGAGGCAGTTTATCTGAGCCGTCGACCGTGACGAGGTAGCCACCGCCATAATTGACATACACCTGCAGCCGCAAGTCACCTTGTGAGGACAATTGAAGCGCAAAGCCCTTTTTGGCGGCCTCATCCAGATTGCCGCAGATGGTGGCGAAGGTCGGAGTTGTCTCAGCCACGTCAACCTGCATCATGGGATAGGTCTCGGCAGCAAGCACCACTCTCAACGTAAGTGCCTCTGTGCTCAATGTCGAGACAGGAAGACCCGCACGCACATAATTACTATAGCCATCGAATCGTAGTGCCTTTCCATCGATACCGTCGATCGTTGTGGCAGGCGGTTGTGATGCCACGGTGTATGTGGTGCCTGTTACGGCCTCAGAAATCTTTCCTTCGTCCAACGACATGTCGAAGTGAGCCACTGTCGTCTGGGCGATAGCGCCATCAGCGGCGATGGCGGTCAGTGCAATAAGCAGCAATTTTTTTAGTTTCATCATCTTTTTGTTTTAGTTTCTGTTGCAAAATTATGCTTTTCCGGCTCTTACAGGTATAAGTTTTGTTGCAAAGGATGAGAAATATCGTTCAAGGTAACATCTGTTATGGAGAAACTGCGCATAACGACTGCCTGCCGAAACAATACGACAGGCAGTCGCTATAACAATTGATAGATCTATGCGCTAACGAAACAATTACTTGAGATAACTGATACAGTTGGATGTGAACTTCTCCAGTTCGGTCTGTTTCTCATTGGCAGTACCAATGTTCCACTCGTAGGCTGCGAGACCGACAGCAAGAATGCGGGACGGGAAGGTGGTTGTGGGATTGAAGTCGACGATACCGGCGCAGCAGTAGTCAACGACGTGGTTCCACGTGCCGAGAACGGTGGAGTTGGTCAGCTCCTCCCATGCGGTGACAACGTTGGGATTGGGAGCGAGGCCATAGGAGTTGAGGTCCCACATGCAGTTATGATCACCTTTCACGCCTGCACTCTCGAAGCAATAAATG